>Ga0265299_10000366_pt1 | contig 58094 bp, 94 predicted proteins | sample AusTroGonzalo_MG_4_FD_193485 | JGI IMG/M metagenome (GOLD analysis project Ga0265299, IMG submission 193485) | Bovine rumen microbial communities from tropical cattle in Woodstock, Queensland, Australia - Gonzalo_02 | ecosystem: Host-associated > Mammals > Digestive system > Stomach > Rumen ...
TCATATTATTGGTGGCGGCTGGTTAAGCTGGATTAGTAAGTATAATATTAGTGATTTATATAATGGCTATGCTGGACTTCCATCTTATAATATTGACGCTATTTAGGTTCAGTTAATTGATGTTTAGGGATATGAAGCATAGTATCGAGTTTCTACAATTAAAAGTAAGAGTTATTACCCTTGGGTTACTGGAATTAATGACTATGCTGGTGTATTTGGAAGACAGATTGATAAAATTTAGATTAAGATTATTAAGAAATGAGGAATCCGCCCTTCGGGGCGGCTTTCTTATAATATTATATTAATGTATTAAATTAAATTATTGAAGTTCTGCTTTCCTTTATCTACTTAAAAATGAGCTATAAAAAGCTTAATTAATTTAAAAGGAGGAGATTTAATGGCAGTTAATACATATGGCTGTTTTACAATAACAGCAGATGCTGATGAAAATATAGTTCCCTTAATTTTTAAATAGTTTAGTGGAAATGTCCCTTAGCAATAGTATTGTAAATTAAAATTTGTTGGATTTGAGACTACAGCAGGCACAAAAATAAAGCTTAATGGTGTTCCTAATTAGGTACCTTCTAATGGGAAATTTATAACTCCTTTTGAAGGCGGCAGCGCAGATATGGTAATAACCTCTTTAAGTTTTGATTCTGGATGCAGTGGTCTTAATATCTGGGCAATAATTTAAGGTGGTGAATTAAATGGGTTTTAATCCTTTCTTAACCTCTAATGGAGGTGGCGGCGGTGGAAGTAGCTACTCCATTTCTAAAATAGTCGATTAGCAAACTGGTTATGTTAGTTATATTTTAACTGGTGACGGTGCGCCTGTTGGAGATACGATTGTATTTGATGGAGATGGAGTCCCAGTAATAGATCCTTCTTATACTGGCTCTGGAACTTAGGAATTAAGTTTAAATGAATGCCTGGATATGATTTATCAAAGAGCAGATGCGTCATATAATTTTACTACTTTTACAGAGTTAAATATTGACACCTATGGAAAAACATTAAAATAGATTACTGACGCTCTACTTGCCAAGAATTTGCCTTAGAATACGATTGTAACTGGATAGATTTACGGCACCGCGGCTCCATTTAATGGAAATGCGGAATGTGAAGTATTAATTAATTAGCCTGCACTTTGGTGGACTTGTAAAAGTTTAAATGTTTCGCCATATAGTTGGAATGCGATTACTGCTTCTTCTACTTGGGGAGATTAGGGTATTGTATTGAATTGGGTTCCAAGTTAGGGTTTTATTCCTAATACAACACAACAGGATGCTATAGATTCTGGTATTACTAGCTCTTTAGTAACTTAGATAGGTACTAATAAATCTGCGATAGATGGGTAGCAAAACGCAACTACCGATACCGTGCCGGGTAATGGGTATGCAATAATCAATGGTATACGCCTCTATGTCAGCTCAACAGCACCTACTGGCGATATTCCTGACGGAAGTATAGGTGTTGGGTGGTGAGATAAAACATGAATTTTAAACGATTCAGTATAAGCGATAATCAGTGGCATGATGTACCGTATTATCAGCACAAAACAGCAACTGACACCCTCACAACTCTCCCTGCTGAGATTATAGCTGATGGTCAGCCTATTGGTGCGAATTTGTTTGATAAAAATAATTTTACATTCGGCACAGACACAACAATAATATATGTGCCGATATACGTAGGCGAAGGCACATTTACGCTATCAACAAATTTTCCTGATAATAATACAAGAGATGTATTTTTCATGGCTGGTAGTGTTTCAAGCGGTGCGTCGTCATCAGGTAATGGTGTTTCTATAACTACACCGCGCACAAGAACGGCGGTTAATGGATATGTTACTGTGGCAACACGTTATAATTCACTGAGAGAAAATCCGGCTAATTATAATTATATGCTCAACATAGGCTCAACCGCTCTCCCATATCAACCATATGCTCCTACAATCATCAAGGGTAATCTTTCACAGTCCGGCACACCTAATCCGTCAAGCCCTATCTATCCGAGTGAATGTGGTGACAAAATGGCGAATCTGTTTGATGTTAATGCAACTGACACTACAAACGGATATGTAGCAAACGGATATATAACATCTACAGGCACTGTGTCAAGTAGCAATTATTATAGTGTATCCGAATATATTTATATATCAGGATTAAGCTATGTTAATGTAAGTGGAATGCGTCCGAGTTCATCTGGCAGTAGTGCTGGTGTAGCGTTTTATGATAATTCTAAAACTCTAATTGAGCCTGATGATAATACATATGGTAATTTGCTATCTAAAAGTTTTACTGTACCTGTAAATGCGGTATATCTACGAATAAGCTATAATAAGAACTATAGTAATACAACATTAGTTAATAACGGTTCAACTGCACTCCCATACGAATCCTACGGCTATAAAATCCCAATTTTATTAGGTGGGGTGACAACGCCCGTTTATTTAGGGCAGGTGCAGTCAACGAGAAGGATTAAGAAGATTGTGTTTGACGGGACGGAGAATTGGTATAAGACATCTGGCAATAGGTATAATTATCAATTATCAAGTATTCCGTTAAGAGATATTGCATGTGTATGCTCACACTATATTGGTACAACTATAACAGCATATTCATCGTTACAGGATGGGCAATGTACAACATCTATTATTGCAAGTGATATCCCACGATTCGCAGTATCAGATGATAATTGTACTGATACAACTATGTTTAAAAATTACCTCGCAGCCAAATACGCTGCTGGTACGCCTGTGACGATCTGGTACGTCCTCACAACCGAAACCACAGGCATAGTAAACGAGCCTATCCGCAAAATTGGAGATTATGCGGACAGCGTATCGGTTATGAGCATTCCAACAATGGCAGGCTCACAGTAGTTTGATGTTGATACTACGCTGAAGCCATCTGAGGTAGATTTGACGTATCATGGATGGCATCCTATTATTGATGTTAAGGAATACCATGTTGATAAATCTATATCTGACTTAGAAAATATGACAATATCACAAATACAGACATATACAATAGCAGAGTTACAAGGAGGTAATTGGATATGAGTACAACATATACTACAAATTATCATTTAGGAAAGCAAGAAGATACAAGTGATAATTTTAATATGTCGGTAATTACTGATAATATGGACACTATTGATAGTGTACTTGATGACAAAGCTGATAAATCCGCTACTTATACAAAAACCGAAGTTGATACCGCTCTTAATGGCAAGGCAGATACAACGGATATACCAACAGTACCAATAACAGTCATTCAGAAGAACGGTACAAATCTTACTCCTGTAAGTGGTACAGTAAATATTACCATTCCAACTTCTGCGGCGGATGTATCAGCTCTCCCTAACACAACTAAATATGCAGCAGCTCTTAGCCTTACAATCAACAGTTCAACTTATGTTATAACAGGTCAACTCAAAGACTAGAATAATGATAACTTAGGTACAGCTCAGACAATTGATTTACCTTTGGAAAGTGTTGTTGTAGGCGGCTCTTATGATAGTCAAACTAAAAAAGTTGTTCTCACATTGCAGAATGGTAATACCATTGAGTTCAGTGTTGCTGACCTTGTATCAGGTTTGCAAACAGAGCTTTCAGCAAGCAACAAGTTAAATCCAGCATTCATTAATTATGATTCTACCCATGCTGCTGTCACAGAAACAGAAAAGACTTCTTGGAGTGGAAAGCAAGATACTACTCTGACAGGATATACCGTAGATACAGCAGAAGCAAGTATAACTGCTTCTTCTACGGTTACAGAAGGTATCGAGCAATTGGATTACCGTTCTGTAAGAGATAAAGCGGCTCTCATTGAGCTTGTGAATAGTGGAGCGAAGAATTTACTTGAAGGTGCAGAACAATCGGTAACAGAGACAAGATTAATATCCTTCAATATTTCAATTCCGCCGGGAAAGTATGTAATATATGTCGGTGAATACTCTAGTACAGATACCGATGATACAAGAGCTCAGGCATATTTCTTTAATAGTAATGGTGATACCATATCTACACGATTTATACAAACCAAAGCAAATGGTATGTATCAGGAAGTGACCATATCTGAACAAACAGACCACTTGAGTATTTATGCATCTGATAATTCTAGTCATTCCACTAGTGATACAATTACGGTCGCAAAGGTTATGGTCTGCACTAAAGCAGCTTGGGACATATCTCCGACCTATGCCCCTTATCGTCCGTCAGAAGACGAACAAAATGCAATAATAGCAACTAAAGTAACTATGGATAATGTGTATGGCACCGGAAAAGTAATACCAGATAATAGTGATTTAGATAATTATAAAACACCAGGCAAATACGGAGTATCATCATCAACCCATGCGGCCACAATTAGCAATATTCCTGAAAGCGGTTCTGGATTTGCTTTGTTAGTTATGGGATTAAATGATGGCATCTCTTATGTTCGCCAAACATTCATAAAAAGCAATCGACCTGGATATTACTATGTCAGACATTATACTAGCAGCACATGGTCAGACTGGTATAAATTTGAAGAAAATACAATTCCTGTTGAGAATAGAGCAGCTCTTATTGACCTTATTGATAATGGTGCAAAGAATCTGCTTACACAGACCGGATTTACTGGAACAGCGCAGGTAGAAATACCCATAAAAATACCTGCTGGAACGTATGTAATATACAGAAGTAATTTGACAACTAATGATACCGATGCTACAAGCTGTCTTTGCAGATTCTACGACGGCAGCGGCGGCACGAACGTGCAGCGTGCAAGTGTTGGACTCGCCCGAGGCGAGGCAAAAAGCACAGTGATAACTGTAAACGGCGATACGACATTTATGAGAATATATGCATCGGACAGCGCGGCACACTCAACAGGTGATACTATATCTGGTACTAACTTCATGGTCTGCACCAAAGCCGCGTGGGACATCTCACAGGCGTATCAGCCGTACCGCCCCACCTATCAGGAGCTCTATGACATGGTGCTTGCTTTGCAGCAGTCGTGACGGGAGGTGGTAAAATAGCATCTAACCTATAAGGCGTGATGTAAGTCACGCCTTTATTATAATACAAACGACCTTAAATATAGATATATTACTGTAGCAAGCTGAGGCTGATACTCATTATTACAATAAATATTACAGATGGTGCATTGCCACAAAAAGAGATAGATCAATATAAGAATAAATTTATTTTAAGAAAATAACTCAAATATTTGACTTTTCTAATAAATTTTGTTATAATATATTCGTAATAAAAAGAAAAGTAAAAATAATTTTGAGAAAATAAGAACTCAAATATTTGACTCTTCTTATAAATTATTCTATAATAAATATAGAAAAAAAATAAATGTTATGATTAAATTAATTTTTTATTAATCATTAATAAAGGTAGAGTTTAAACTTTTACCTCTAATCCTTTTGTTAAAAAAGCAGAATGCTTTATATAATCATACAAATATCCATTTTCCTAACGTGTAATAGGCACGAATTTAATACAGAAAGGAGTCCTAACAATTAAGACATACGATGAAATTCAATATAATCTATTGAAAGAAGTTTTAAACTTTACTGATGAAGAAATTGCAGTTATACTTTCTTCTATTTATTCAAAAACTACAAACGAAGTAAATGATATTATTAATAATAAGAACAATAATTTTGAAATCTTAAATAAAGCAGCGCACCAGATCCTTCAGAAGCGTGTGAGTGATGAAGCAATTTCTAGCGAACAGACAACTGAATTACTTGTGGAATTAATGCTCATTAGACACCTCGCTAAGAAGTAATAAATAAGAAATAAGTATTCTGCTTTTTAAATAATCGCAACTGGCTCAGATGAAGACCCTTCATTCGTCTTGCGATTATTATATAAATATTAAATGGCTATCAGTAATGATAGCCATTTTTTATGCTTTGTTATTCGCCGCAGTAGCAGATTCCGTTTAGTCAAAAGCTAGTATATGTTTAGACAGAATCAGTAGGGCGGCAGCAATTTAAGAAAATGATACCTTAAAATATTAAAGTTCCAATATTATATTCCTACTTAAAAAATAGAAGAAGTCTGAAAAGACTTAAAAGGAGGGATAATGAATGGAAAATATTTTTACGATTTTAGGTCTTGGCACATTAGAATTTATAAGTGCAATGACTTTTTTAACGATTATAATAGTTGAGGTATTAAAGAAAATTATACCAGAGAAATTCCCTACTCGTATTCTTACATTAATAATTGCTGAAATAGTAGCAATAGTAATTCCAATACTTAATCCTAATGTTGATGTGAGCGTTATTTCTGTGATAACAAGCGTTCTTAATGGATTTGTTATTGCCTTTATTAGTATGAATGGATTTGATTCTTTAAAGAAGATATGGGAGAGACTATTCACTATTGAAGATAAAGGTGAGGGAAATGACGGAATTTGATAATTTTAGCGAAGTATTGAAAGTCTTGATTAGCGGCGGTGAGGAAGGCTTCACCGCCGAAAATTTTAGCGCTGCGGCACTAAGAATTGATGAAACTGAGAGCAAATTTTATTAGAAAGATAAAATTGCGAAACATTTCGCAGATGCAATGACGAAAGAAGGTCCGCCAGAGTTTGTGGAGGAAGAAGGTGAGGAATAATGTTTATAATTACAACTTCAACTATTTCAGAACAACTTTCTAATAATTAGATTATAGTAAACGGAGAAGCATATGAGGCTCAGATAAATGATTTAGTTCTTGATTCTGCTGTTTATGAATATAAATGGAATGGAAGTCAGTGGGATTTGATAGGAAATGGTACAAATTCAAGCCCATTTATAGTCCATGATTGGTCAGAGTTTGGAACTGTAAATACAAGCACAAACAAAGGTAAGTATATACGATTTACTGATATCCATGTAGAGAATGGAGATTGGGCTATATCAGGTTCAGGAAGAAGTGCCGGCGATCCTTGCATTGTCAGCACATATCGAGAAATGCTTCATGCCACAGGCGCGGCAAACATACACCTCTGTAAGTGTATCAATAAAGATTTGCCGAATGGCGAGCGGCTGTATCGGTACGACGAAGAGGGTCCTGAAACACACGAAGTAACATCAACATACTGTCGGTACAATCCCTCTCCTTCAACGATTGATTACAATAATATTTCTGATAGCTATAGAGGTTCAATTATCATCTACACGCACGTTGACTTTAACGGCTGGACGATGAGAAATTTCAAGGTACAGTTCTCAGGTATGTCATACACGACAAGCTGCATTTTTACTTGCGGTGAGAATTCATACGCAGGCGCAGAGCTTTACAACGCTTTTATAGTAAATATGCAAGTAAAAATTACTAACAACACGAGGAGTGGTTTGTTTAACGTAAATATCCATGATTGTGCTATGCATATCGAGGTTGAAAATTCATTGCAGACAAACACAAAACTGGCATTCGGCAACAACGCGAATAATGGATTTTCAAAGAACTCGCTTGTGCTGAAAGTGACGGGCGGTCTGCACATAGAGGGCTTTGCATCAGGCACAACAACGTCCTTTAATATAGTCGATTCGTTAATAGAGTTAGATCTTGACTTGATGTGTTACGGCGTTGTAGAGTCGTCAATAAACCTAACAAGGACAACGATAAAAGGTAAGTTCAAGTATACGTCCAAGATCAATCAGGGATACACTCTTTTAGGCTCTTGTGTTGATAGTATTAACGATGTTGAATACGTTTCGTCGGTAACTCCTTACAGCCCATGGGCTAACGGAACGCGGTGCATTTTTAACAAAGACAAAGTTTCGTGGAGCAGATCCGGCTGGACTGGCGTAACGTCAGAAGAACTTCTCGACCCGGCTACATTACAGAGCAAGGGTTTCTCGATAGGAGTTGATAATAATGCCTAACTACGTGTATCACGCAGCAGAGGGCGAGTATCCTATCAACGACCAAGCAATGCCTATATTACAGAATGGCTTTACCGAGCCGCTGCCGACGAATAGATGGCGAATCGACGAAAGCAATGGGAGCTATCCGTATCATATGCTTATGCCGGATATTTTGTATGTTGAGCCTGAACCTCCCCCAGACCCATATACTCCTGAGCCATATGATTGGTTAGGACATTGGTTTGTAAGAAAGAATGATATGAATTTAGCTCGTTCTTCTGTAATGGGATATATATCGGGAAAAGCAGACAAGAGTTTTAAGCCTTATAATTTTAGAGGCTAGGAGAATTGGAATTAGTCCGTTTAGAATTTAATTAAAAAATATTACGAAATGATTGGAGAGGATGAAAGTGGCGGAAGAATTAGATTAGAAAGAGGTGAGGATTAATGGCAACATTCGAAGTTGATAATTGGGCTGACCTTAAAGCCAGAGTCGCAAGTGCGGCGAGCTACGATGTTGTAAAGCTCACTGCTGACATTGATTTGAACGATGGCTACGCAACAGGCGTAACTTCGGGCATAACAGGCTATTGCACGATAGACGGCGACGGACATACTATACGGAACGCAACCTATGTCGGATCAGAATCTCTATTATGCGCATCCTCCTCGGATAGCTATTTGACTATCAGGAATGTGAAATTAGAAAACGTGGACATTCAAACAGAAGAGTCTGATTTTTCAAACAGGGTGAAATTTTATGACAGCGACATTACCATTAAATTAGAGAACGGAACAAGGCTTGATTATACTGGTAATATAGCTTTCATCTCGTGCGGTGTAACCATACGAGGTTATGGCGATGTGATACTTGATGCTGGAAAACTGTGGCAGGACGACGACAATTTCACTATTGAAGGAAGTTTTTTTAAAGTAGAATTAGCCCCTCGTCGGACGTTTATTAGCGGTGAGTTCTCAGTTAATAGCGGTCAGTATTTGACTATACTATATGCTATAAAATCTGTTTTTGTCGCAACGTTCTCCGGTAAAATATGGGGGACGACCACAAGTGCATATAATAAAGGGTGTGCTATAGACAGAGAGGCTGCTCCGGGTAATATTATATATCCTAATGTATTCTTGCAGTGCACAACAGAGCAAATCAAGTCTCCCTCATACTTAGACTCTCAGGGCTTCCCAATAATTCCAATTGTTGTAGGGGGCGACTAATATGGCAGACGAAACAATATGGACAGGCGTTGAAGGCGAATATCCTTCCAACGGTATAGACCCTGCGCCCGATTTTCAGCCGCCTTATCCTGCCGCTATGTGGCGTATTGACGGAGCGCATAACAACGGCTATCCGTGGCACGAGCTGTTAAGAAATGTTCCTTATGATCCACCCCCTCCTGAGCCAGAGAACCCAGAGCGAGCCGATTGGCTATCTCACTGGTTTATACGCTACAATGATATTGGCGCCGCACGTTCATCAGTAATGGGTTATATTTCTCAAAAATCAGATAAAAGCTTTAAGCCTTATAATTTTAAATCAATTCCACATTGGAATACTTCAATTGAAAGCCTAAATCAACAATATAAACGTCTATTAGGTGATGACCCTACAAATGGGTTAATTGAATGGATAATAGAAAACACTTAAAGGAGGTGAACTGCTATGGCTGAAAATGAGTCAAATGTAGGTCAATTCTTTATTAAAGATATAAAAAATGCCGATGCCGGCAATTAGTATAGTAGTTAGCACCTTGATGATACGCCAGAATGGGTAAGACCTTGGATAAATATAGATGGTTAGACCTATAAAGATGTTAGAAGTAAAGACGCGATTATTCCTGTTCTTAATAGCGCTCATTAGGTTTAGTTTACAAATTTTAACACAGAGTTTCTTTCTGCTGATTTTGGCGTGCCGGGACAGCAGTCTGTATCTGGTGATTATATTATTGGTAAGCCAGATATGAATAATAGTGGAATTATTGATATGTCAGATGCAGGTTATTTAGAAGCGATTGCTCTAGGAAAAAGAAAACCAACTAAAGAAGATTTAGATAAACTTAATTTCTATGGCAACGGTCCGGTCGACCCAATGACAGCTTCATATATGGTAATGGATTATTATGCTAAAGCTTCAGTAGAATTAGATCTAGATTGGTTTAATTTTATTAATAGTACGGCAGTTAATAAATATCGAGATAATAAGTGGTTGAAGTATACTAAATAGCATTTACGTTTAATAATGCCAAAATATTTACGTCGTTTTGAGGTTGAGAGTTTAAATAGAAATTTTTGGGTTATTGGATAGACCTTAAGTGGTATTATAGCTTATTTAGCTGGGGATAGCTCAGCATATAAAGTTTTAATCAATGGAATACTTGATGAAATTACTTAGCTATGGGAAAATGAATTGTATCTATGGGTTGCTGCGGCGATAATAACTCAATAGCCTAAATATGAGAACATTAGAATTATTCATTGTTATATTGATGACACTAAAGAAACACCTTTTTTAAAGTATGATAATTTTGATAGTCCAGGGATTAATTAGAATTAGTTAAAGGAAAAGCTATCTCATTATAAAGATGAGTTTCCTAATGATAATTTAGTTATAGTGCCTGAGCTTCGTTCTATTAATTATAAACATAACTATTATGCGAAAAGTTATTTTCCTTATATATATTATTATAATAGGAATACCGGAATTGAAACTGTCAAAGCACTTATAACAGGCGGATAGCAAAATGTTGCTGTTGATTTAACAAAGTAGGATTGGAATATTGGTGGAATTAATATTGATGAAGAAACTAATAGATATAATTTTGTTAAAGACTGGACATATCCTCAAAGCGAACCTTATTATGCTTTGGTTCGATGCTCTGTGGCCGCCGAGGCAAACTTTAATGCAAGTGGAGATATTAGATTATCCTCTTTAAATATTATTTATACAGATATAACTCCTAATTTAATGGAGGCAAGTTTTTCATCGAATACAAGAACATATAGTTTTATACAAGAAGAAGATGGATATATAGATTTATCGTTAACAGAAACTTCTGATGATTATATTGATTTATCTTCGGTATCAATAACTAAAGGCTTTTACCAAGGAGAAGTTTTAAGCTATATTAAGCCACCAGCAATAGAATTTAAGATTGTTAAGATAGGCGATTTTTATCCTTTAGCTTATATTAATGAGACTCAATTAGATGTCCCTACTAAATCTTTTACCAAAATCACAATGGAAAAGAGCGATGGACTAGAAGTTTATGATACATAGACTTATGGTATCGGTGCATATACAATGAAGACTACTGGCGGCACAGCATGGTAGCTTCCTGTTGATAAAACCTTACGTTTTGTTGACTATTATAAGTATTCAATTGGTGATACTAATTTTGCTATAAAAGGATATGATATAACCTACCAAGATCTTGATGAGTTGAGTGTTAATTATATCGTTTACTTAAAGAAAAAGGGATAGTTAGGTAATATTCGTCAAGATGGTATCTATGCGACTAAATTTGGAACAACTTATTGGAATGGTGATGATGGCTCTCAATGGTCAAGTGGTATTGTTCATGCTCTGGTATATTATAGTGGAAAGACATAGACAGCAAAGGTAATCGCTCCAGTTAGAATGTTTGATGGGTATTGGACTAGAAATACAGATGTATTTCATAGCAGAGGCTCTTAGTGGAGACGATTATATCTTGGTTGTAATTTCTATGTTAAAAATAATACCTTTACTATGAATAATGGCTAGTTAATTTGGTATGACCATTGGAATGATATTGATAGCGGTCTTGGACATAGCTATCCTAGACCTAATATGAAAATGGAATTGAATGGTAATAATTTAGTCTTCAGTGAACCAGTTAACTCATGGACTGATGAAACGAATATGGCTATTAGAGTTAAATATCAAACTGATGATAGAATTTTTAATGTTAGTAGCACTACAAAAGTTATTGGTCATTAGAATGGTGATTACGATAATAGTGGTCCGATTACTTTCACTGGTGATTATCATAATGTGGACTTCACTGGTCCAGAAGGACGCGGCACAGAAGACTTTATAATAGATTGAGAAAAGGAGGGAGACAATGGAACCTACTACTACTTTTTAGAATAGTAATTTAACATCTAGATTAGAATACTCTGAAGATGACATGAAGAATGTTTGGAGTGTTTTATTACATGAGATGGAAACTAATTACTATAAGTCTGGCGATTAGCCAGCTCTCTTCTCCTTTTTTGCTCAACATATAGATTTTAATGATGATACGGAAGAGGAAAAGGGAAGTTTTTCTTATTTTTTAGAAGATTTAATTTAGAATTATTAGGAAAATGATTGGGATAAGGCGCCGGCCCAGCATTGGAATGAAACCTGGGCCGCGGCACTTGACAATTTTATTAAGGGAGTCTATTATATTATTGCTGATAATGATAACAATATTGAGGATATAGATTATGAGGATAGCGGAGAACTTTATTTAACAGAAGACGGTGATATTATTAATGTTAAAGATATAAGAGGTGGTTTAGGCACTTCTGGAGTTCCTTTCAGATATAAAGATGTAAGATATGCAGACGCAGGAGCAAATTTTGTAATTTCTATTTCTGAAAAAGTTGAGATTAAGGAATATGGAACTTGTTATAAGTTAATCGCTCCTTGGGTAATACCTTGGTATAATATAAATGGAGATTCTTATGCTACTGTTCGTGGTGTTGATAAGTGCATTGCCGCCTTATCAAGTTCTGATGAATTAGATTTCACTATTAAAGCACAAGATATGGACAAAGACAAGATTCGTTTGATATTACCTCGTAATACTCGCAATGTTGAAGTTGAAGACTTAAATAGAAACTTCTGGGTTATTGCACAAACAGTGTCAGCGATGTCTGCATATTTATTTGATGAGGATGGCCCAATACCGAAATCTTTTAAGGATTTGATTGGCGCATTAACAGATATATGGGAAAACGTAGAATATCTTTGGACCGCCGTGGCGGCGTTGGGATAGAAGCCTTATATTACTGATATTAAAACTTTAGTAATTCCAATAAATGTTAGTGAATTATAGCCTTATATTAAATATGATAATTTCGATGGATTTAATAATATTGAAATACAGTATTTTGATGGACTTCACGAAGGAGAAGTAAGATAGATTTGCGAACAAAAGCTGTCTTATTTATTAGATTCTTATGAGGATTGTCATTTAGTGGTATTGCCAGAAATTAGACTTAATAATTATGAAAAGAATTATTATTCAAAAGTTTACTATCCTGGCATTATGAAGTTGGATAGAAACATATCTCCACTAACTTGGGCGTGGGATTTTGTAGATGCTGATAATATTATGTTCTATAATTTAGATTTAACTACAGAAACAGTTGATAAAGATTTTGTTTATGTACTAAGAGAGAGTAGTGAAGAAACTTATGGATATTTCGCGCCGGCAGCCAATCCCCCATAGGAAGATATTGACCATAGATATTATGAGTTATTAAGACCGAGCTATGAAATTATTAGTACCTATGAAAATGATTAGATTGATTTAACTTCTTCGTTAATAGAATTCTATGATGTAGCCAAAGAATTGGTAACTGGAATTAAAACAAAAGTGTGGTCAAATGGTACCTGGGAAACAATTGAAGCGTCTGTTGGCGGCACAATAGAGGAAATTCCTATTGAGAAAGGATATTATTAGGGAGAGCTTCTTAGCTGTCCTATTAGCTCTACTGCATTAGAGTGGGATATTGGCTCTACTAGTTATAACTTAAGGCCATATAATAATCAATTTGATAATCTGGATAAGAATCGTACTCAACGTGTTTCAATAGAAGTTTTATAGGAAATCTTGATTGTAAGATATGGAGCTGGTGACCCCGATATTAATTTACCAAAAATTGAAGATAATGCCTTCCACTTATTTACTGGCTCTCATTTATATGCTGCAGATCCCTTAGATTAGCCTGCTGAAAATCATGTGGAGCACCTATATTATGACATTACTTAGCAGGATGGATTTGATAGATACCGTAAATATTGCTTATTTGCTGATAGTATAGACTGCGGCGCTATAATGCATAATCCTAAAAGTGGAGAAGATGAATTATATAAAGAGTATTGGACTTATACAAATTATGTTGCCTATGGAGCTAATCTTCTTCGTTCAAAGAAAGTTGAAATTTTCTTAAAGAAAGGCTCATACAAGGTTGAAGCAGATAATTGGCTAATTAAGGTTAGTGAAGTAATGAGTTCCTCTATTCATTCTAAAGATTCTGCGGAATGGGTTAATCTTCCAACTGATTGGGAACCTTATTCTTACGAATATGATACCACTTTTGATGATAGAGCAACCAATGAAAGAATTTTTATTTCATACTTTATGCCGAATAGTAGATACGCAATGAAGTCATTAGAAAGGACAGTTTTGTCTGCATCTGAAATTGGCGCTTTTCCAAATGAGTGGACTTATGTTAATATACCACCTAATATGGATGATTATACTTTAATAACCAATTCAGTATAGCGTGGTGGTGTTTGGCTGGCTTAGAGCGGTGCAACATATGCAGATTATGAAAAATATCCTAATAGAGGATTTTAAGGGGTGAGTTAAATGACAGATAATATAATGGAAGCTTTAGCATAGTATACAGGTCAAATAGAGGATTTAGCTAAAGAATTAAATTTAACTCCTTCTGATATCGGTAGATTATGGTATAAGCTTCTTTAGGAATTGAAGGAAGGAAATATTAGTGGAGTAGATACAGACCCAGATAGTATGTTAGCTTGGATTAAAGAGAAGTCTAACTTTAAAACGGTCTGGGAAGACACAGATACTGGTGCTCCAAGCGTAATTTATAATTATGTGTCTAATCAGAATAATAATTTTTGGAATCCCTCACTTATCGCGGCGATAAATTATTTTACTGACTAGATTGATCATTTGACTTGGTTAACTCCAGAACAATTAGCTATTCTTGAAGATGCAAATGCAGGACGGAGTTTTGCCTGGGGAGAAATGCATGATATGCACTTATGGGTTTCTCCTGATGGAACTGGATATAATAATGCCAGAGAACATCTCTCAAATTTATCTGAAGTCGATGATAAAACATCAGATGCTTTAAAAAAATATCTTAATATGCAATATACTCACACTTAGTATATTCCCGATAGGCCCGGGGCCCCAGCGCCAGCAGACGATCTTGGCGCCGGGAAACTCCTTCGTTTGTTGATGCCTATGAATAGTCATCATGTTGAGATTGAAGACCTAGATAGAAATTTCTGGGTTATATCTTTAGTAATTCAAGAATTATAGAAATCTTTATGGAATAATGATAAAATTCCAAAAATGCTATAGAAGCTTTTTGATGAAACGACTCAGCTTTGGGAAAATATTGCTTATCTCTGGATGACTCTCGCTGCGGCGACTGTTCGTAAGAATGACGGATTTGTGATTGAAGTAATCCCACTTCCTAATAATGAATATTAGAGTTATCGAAAGTTTGACAATTTTGACAGTGAAAATGATATAATTCCTTCTGCAAGAAAAGTGTTGGAGAGAATTGACTATTTAAAGTATAAATATAGTGAATAGAATTTAATAGTTATCCCTGTTATTAGAGATAATAATTATTAGAGAAATTGGTATTCAAGAGAGTATTATCCTTATTTATTCTATAGAAATCCATAGCAAGGAGACTGGAAATATTTTGAACTAAAAGTTCAATCAGGTAATGTATTTTTGCCCCTTGGCTTTATTCTTGATAATATTACCAATGAGGTTAAATTATTTGATTTTGAGGATAAAATTGCCGCGGTGCGAGAAGACAAGGTTGAATACAAGTATTGCTCTCCTTTTAATAAAGTTGAGAATTATGAATCTGATGGTGAGAGATTTTATGGATTAATTAGAATAGTTCCCGAAGTTGATGTGGAATTTCGTAGAGGGGAATTTTATTTTAATAAAATAGAGTTTAAGGTTTTTGATGCCGCGGCAAGTATATTGAATGAAAGACAGATTTTGTCCGTTTATGTGGAAGGTATAAATGCTAATCGAGATACTCTTAATTTCCATTATAACTGGATTGAAGATTCTATTGAAGATTAGGATATTATTACTATCAGAGATGATTAGAAAAAGTATTATATGGGTGAAGTAGTTAGTTATTATAAGAAATCTGCAAAGCCAACTTTTACAGATGCAGAATTTAAGATAGTTAAAATAGGAGATTTCTTACCAGAGGCCTATGCTGGGCGCCCTGATTATTTCGATTATATAACTAATGAGACTGGAGATGCTAATAATCATTATGATACCGCCACATACGGCATTGGAGCGATGAAGAATATTGTCCAATTTGATGATACTTATGTTGGTTATCATTTACTCTTTATCAATTATTGTTGGTATGATTATATTAAAAATACAGAGATGACTGAGGAAGTACCAAGAGCTGATTAGTTTAGAGAGGGGTACGACGTTACTCCTGAATTTTTAGCAAAGATTTCAATTAATAGAGTTGAAAATTTAGTAAAGATTGGATAGCTTCCTAATAAAGATGGCGTTTATGCTACTAAAATTGGAATTAGTTATTGGACTGGTCAAGACGGTATCCAGTGGTCTAGCGGCCTTGTTTGTAATTTAATTTACTATTGTGCTGCCGACCAAAAAGCTTATGATATGGGATTCGTTGGAATGCTTGATGGTTATTGGACTAACAATGGCGAAGTATTTACAACTTATCCTCCAATTGGTGGTAATAGATGGCGTAGACTCGCCCTAAAGGCAGATAAAATTACTATTAAGGACGTAGAGGGAAAGAAAACTTATTCTATGTCTGGCGGCAGACTTGTATGGTATGACCATAATAAAGAAGTTTATAGCCCTTATGTAATAGAACAAGAGTGGGTTAGACCACGTACTGAAATGGGACTAATTGGAAACGAAGAAATAAGCTTATCTTTCTATAATCCTATTAATCCATTGGGCAGTAATCTTAAAATGTATCCATATATTGAAAAGCCAAGTGGACATATCTTTAAATCAGATGAAAAATATTTAATGGTTAATCAATAGTATGGCGTATTGCCTTGGGTTAGCGGAAGTTATGATGAAAATGAAATGTATTTAAATACAGCAACAAATCTTGAGTCTTATATTACAACTTTAAGACCAACTGAATAAAATAAGGAAAAAGAAGTCTTTACTTGACTTCTTTTTCTTTTTATCTTATAATTAAGATATTAGATGTAAAATAGAGAAAAAATACTTATATGTGGAAAATAATTGCCGGAGGTGGAAAGGAATGGCAATGGGAGACCATAATGTTCATAATGATGACTTAACTTGGGCAGAATATACCGAGTTAGTTGAAGAATATGGAGAAGATTTTTTAAATGAATATAAAGATGTAATTTTTTTTATTACAGATGTTAGCGGTAGTGATATAATAAATGCATTAATTAATAGGGTCGCGGCGCTACAAAGCAAATATGATAGATTAGTTGCTGCATATAAACAAGATCATCCGGAATTTGATGAGGAGGGAGATTGATGGGAATTATATTTAGAAATGGAATTCCTTATGGCGAAGCTGGTGGAGTAGGTAAGCTCGTTCCAGAAGGAACCGAATATGTAATAGATAATGTAACTTATACTGTTGGAACTAATGCTGAAATTTTTAATGTTGATACTGATGAAACTAATAAAGCAATTGGAGATTATTCTCATGCAGAAGGTCGTAATACAGTAGCTAGAGGACATAACTCTCACGCAGAAGGTGCGGGAACAACGGCAATTGGAGCAAACAGTCATGCGGAAGGAGAGAGTACAACTGCCACCTACCATGTTTCTCATGCTGAAGGTTATAATACAGAAGCTTCAGGAATTGCTTCTCATGCCGAAGGTTATGGTACAGTCGCTTCTGGATCATAGTCTCATGCAGAAGGCTATGGTACAGTTGCTTCTGGGTCGTATTCTCATGCAGAAGGTGTTTCAACGACAGCATCTGCCCAGTCTTCTCATGCTGAAGGTCAAGGTACGACAGCATCTAAGGAAGCAAGCCATGCCGAAGGAGTTGGTTCTGAAGCATCTGGAAAATACAGTCATGCAGAAGGATATGCAACTGTAGCCTCTGGAGAAAGCTCTCATGCAGAAGGTGGCTCTGATATTTATGGTCCGTAGCGTAGGACTACAGCGAGTGGTAAGTTTTCTCATGCAGAGGGATATAAAACTTATGCTCAAGGAAATTATTCCCATGCAGAAGGCGGTGAAATTTATGACTCAAGTGCATAGGAATATGTACGTACAATAGCCTCTGGAAATTATTCTCACGCAGAAGGCGCCGGAACAACAGCTTCCGATCAAGGTTCTCATGCAGAAGGCGTTGTGACAGAAGCTTCAGGAGAAGCAAGTCATGCAGAAGGTTCATTTACGATAGCTTCTGGAGACTATTCTCATACAGAAGGCGAATTAACATAGGCAACTCAAGCTGGCGCTCATGCAGAAGGATATAGCACACAAGCTACAGCATTTTTTGCTCATGCAGAAGGAGATTAGACAATTGCATCTGGACAATTTTCTCATGCAGAAGGAACAAGCACCCAAGCTACTGCTGCTGGCTCTCATGCGGAAGGATATTCTTCTTAGGCAACACAAACTGGAGCCCACGCAGAAGGAAACAGTACCATTGCATCGGGTATTAATTCCCATGCGCAGGGTGAGGGTACTATTGCCGCCGCGCCAGTGCAAATGGCAATTGGACGATATAATATTAGTAATAATGAACTAAGACCAGGCACCAATGCTCCAACATATTATTTAATTATTGGTAATGGTGCAGATGGCTCAAACCGTTCAGATGCTTTCAAAATAGATTATGAAGGAAAAATCTATACAGGCAATAATACTTATGGCGTAGATGTTTCAAAATGTTTTGCAAATGGTAACTCTAAAATTATTATTACCGATACTCAAATTACAATAGATAATGTTCAATATGATCCTGGAGTAACTTTTGTTGTTGGTAATGATAGTGTCAATTTCACAATTGCTGAATTATAGGCAATTAAAAGTGGCGGTGGGTCACTTCCTGATGCATCAACAGAATAGTTCTAAGGAGGTGAGTAAATGGGTACTTTATATCAAATAGATGGAGACTATTTAACAGATATTGCCAATGCAATTAGAGATAAAGGTGGCGCATCTGGTTCAATGTATGTTTCAAATATGGCGAGCAATATTCGTTCAATTTCTGGTGGTGGCGGAACAGATTAGTTATTCAAAGGTTTAACAGAAGGAACTCTTTCTGTTATTAGTGATAGTTTTTGCAGTAAAATTAAACATTACTTATTTTATTAGGATTCTAATATCGCCAATATTAGTTTTTAGAATGTAAGTAAAATAGGAAATTCTGCCTTTTATTAGTGCAGTAATCTCACTAAAGGATAGTTTGATAATTTAAGCACAATAGCTTCATATGCTTTTACTTCCTGTACTTCTTTATCAATTTTTTCTGCTCCAAGTGTTAGTTATATTGGAATATCTGCTTTTGCAAATTGTATTTCTTTAGAAAGTGCCATTTTTAATAATGCACATCAGCTCTAGGAGGGGGCCTTCTAGAATTGCACTTCCCTTAAAGTAGCGGAGCTTTCTTCTGTTTCAATTGTTGAATCATCAGCTTTTTAGGGGTGTGCTTCATTAAGCTCAGTTAATATTCAGGGTGCAACTGTAATTTCAGCTTCTGCTTTTCAAGGTTGTAGCTCTTTAACGTCATTAAATATTCCTAATTGTAATAGTATTTATGTGGGTGCATTTTCGGGCTGTAATATTTCTACTTTATCTGCTCCACAGTTGCAAACTATTTCATCAAATGCATTTCGACTCAATCCTTTAACGAGTTTAAGTTTACCAGAAGCAACAACAATTAATGACTATGCTTTTTATGATTGTTCTAATTTGAGCGAAGTTAGTTTGCCTAAATTATCTACTACATCTACAGCGACTTTTGCAAACTGTAGTAGTTTAACAACAGCATATCTTCCGAGTATTAGTACATTAGGTACAAGAACTTTTGAAAGTTGTAGTTTATTATCAGATATTAATGTAGGAACAAGCGGTACTTTAATCATTTGGTCATCTTGTTTTAAGGGATGTTCTAGTATGACTAGTTTTAATTTTGATAAAGTTACTACTATTTATGATTCCGCTTTTCTTGGCTGTTCATTATTAAGTGAAGTGATTGCTCCTAATCTTTATACCTTAACTACCTCTGCATTTTATGAATGTACTTCACTGTTAAAAATAAGTGCAAACCGTTCAGACTTTAAGACTTTAGGAAATAGCGCTTTATGTGGTTGTACTGCATTAGAAGAGGTTTCATTACCGACAATTGTGACCGTTTCTGCTTGGGCATTTGCCTCTTGTACTTCCTTAAAAGAAATAGACCTTCCAGCGGCGATATCATTGGGTTCTAATGTTTTCAAAGATTGTAGCGCTTTATCAAAAGCAAGTTTTGGAATGCTAAGTGGTACGCTAGGCAATGCACTCTTTTCTGGCTGTACAGCCCTTATGGAAATTTATATGTTGAACCCATCTAAATCAGTCACTTATAAAGCAAGTGCTTTTTCTGGTACGCCAATTGTCACTGACCCAAATGCTAAAATTTATGTACATCCAAGTATGTATAATTCATATCTAACTTATACAGGTTGGAGTAGCTTATCATCTAAAATTTTATCTTATACGCCATAAGGAGGAATAATATCTTATGAAATTAGAAATTTTAATACCACATTATAAGGAATCTTTTGATATATTAAAACCTATGTTAGATAGTTTGGCTATTCAATAGAATGTTGATTTTTCTGAATTAAGAGTTATTATTGCTGAAGATGCAAATAGTGAACCTATTACATTAGAGAGTAAATACCCTTTTGAAATAAAAATTGTCTTTGCTGAAAAGCCCGGTGTGAGTGCGGCGAGAAATACCGCACTTGACGCCGCGACAGCAGACTATGTAATGTTTTGTGACGCTGATGATATGTTTTATAATGCTTGTGGATTGTGGATAATTTTTAGAGAAATTGATAATGGAGGCTTTGACAGCTTAACTTCAGTTTTTGTCGAAGAGACTCGTATTCCAGAGACTGGAGAAGTATTTTATTTAAATCATGATACTGACTCAACTTTTGTTCATGGTAAGGTGCATCGTAGAGACTATTTAATTAAAAATAATATTCGTTGGAATGAAGAGTTGAAAATTCACGAAGATAGCTTTTTTAATATTCAATGTCAAGAATTATCTAATAATGTAAAATATTGTCCAACGCCATTCTATCTTTGGAAGTGGAGAGATGATTCTGTGTGTCGTCATGACCCCAAGTATGTCTTAAAAACATACAAAGATTTAATCAAGTCAAATAATGCTCTAATTGATGAATTTATAAAAAGAGGATTCTTGAATAAGGCGGCAGCTTTTACAGCATTTATGATATTCGATGGTTATTACACTATGAATAAACCAGAATGGATTAATCAAGAAAATAAAACATACAGAGATATGACTGAGCAGGAATTTTCTCGTTATTATAAAAAGAGAAAAGACTTGTGGAATAATCTTACTGTACAAGACAAAATGATTATCAGCAATCAGGTTAGAACAAGAAGCGTTTTAGAAGGAATGATGATGGAAGCCACAACAATTGATAATTGGCTAATTCATATTGAATCCTTAACATAAATAAAAGAGGTTGAGAGAGATGTCAACAAAGAATTTTGTTTATTCATTATTTAAAGATATAGACAGAGCCGACCCAAAAGAAGTTCCAAGCTGGCAAGTTGCATAGGGAGAATCTAGAGATGTTGAAATTACTTTTTAGTTTTTTCCAGCAAATATTACTACGGCGAGAACTGGATATTAGTTTAATGTTAAATTAACTAATAGTAAGAAATAGGCGTTAGAATCTTAGGGCATCCAAGTATTACAAGATGAGGATAGTTCTATTGTCACCTATAATCTTAATTACAATCCTGATCATATTGAAGTTCAATCTGCGCCGATGTCTTATATCTATAATAAAATATATTTTGTTAATAATAACAATGCTGATATTAATGATTTTATTAATATTGGACAGCTTCAAAATCTGAATCAATTATTAATTAATATCAGCTCATTAGAAAAGATTGCAAATAAAATAGATAATGCAATATAGGAAAGTCAATCTTAATGATTGACTTTTTTCTTTCTTTGTGATATAATATTTATAATAATGAAGTTGGAGGAGAGGTTTTGTGAAATTTAATGAAAGATAGAAGAAAGTTATATACGCAGAAGAACCAAAAATTCTTTGTCTCGCCGCGGCAGCATCAGGAAAAACAGCTACCCTAACTGAGCGAATACGTGTCCTTCTTGAAGAACGAGGCGTTGCGCCTAAAGATATCGTTGCAATTACTTTTACTAATATGGCGGCGGAAGAAATGAGACAAAGAATTGGTAATGCGGCAATCGGTAGTTTTATTGGAACAGTTCATTCTTATGGCAATAAAATATGTGGAATTGCCAATATCGACACTTAGAGATATCTTGATACTTATGAATTTGATGAAATATTAAAGAAAGCGGTTCAAGTTTCAAGTGCTAAATATCCTAAAATTAAGCACCTTTTAATTGATGAGTGTCAAGACTTAAGCCCTTTAGAATATCAATTCTTAAATAAGATACCCACTGAAAATATTTTTTATGTAGGTGATAATAGACAGGCGATATATGGTTTTAGAGGTTGTACGGATGAGTTCTTAAATAATATGTGGAAAGATGAAGCATATAAGAAATATTATTTAACTGAAAACTATCGTAATGCTCCTAATATAGTTCGTTTTGCTGAAAGTCTTTTAGACTCTTTAACAAAGTTAAGTCCGGCTTCTACACCAATTAAAACTAAAATTGGTATATTGGAAGGTAAAGAAGACCGCTTTCCTTTTACTGAAGCGCTTGAAGAATTAGAGCTCTCATAGAATTGGGGGTCTTGGTTCGTATTAACTAGAACTAATAATGAGCTGGCGGCGGCGCAACAAATCTTAGATCAAAGAAAAATACCAAACGTAACCTTTAAAAAAGGAGATCTGGATATAGAAGATTTAGCTGTATTAATGAAGACAAATAGAGTTAAGGTTTTAACCATCCATTCTGCAAAAGGTCTCGAAAATAAGAATGTAATTGTAACTGGTGCTCGTCTATATAGTGAAGAAGAACGAAAAATTGCTTATGTCGCCGCGACTAGAGCACAAAATGCTCTTTACTGGTGTCCAGCAATTGCTCCGAGAACAAAGAAAGGAAATCGTAGATTACCAGATTCAACTGAAACTGGGCGTATTTTTGATAAAACTGCTATGGGGATGGTGAGCTTTGAGGACTAAATTATTATATAAAGGCCCCGATTACAATGTGGACATAGTACTTCCTTTACATCATTTGTTATTAGAAGGAAAAACACCTTAGTTTACTTTAAGCGAAGGTGAAAAAGTTATTCTATTAAGCATTGTTCACTCAGAATTAAAAAAGAATGGGCTAAAGAAAAATCAAAATACTAAATATTTAGGAACAGTTCCAATAATAGAACCTAGAACTGCAATTGGTCTTTCGCCGCCTTTTAATATTTTTGAATTGGCAGTTAATTGGTTGGCAACTTATGATGAACTTAGCCCAGAGGAAGACTATAATTCTATATTAACAGAAATTAAAGAACTATATTCTGATATGGAAAATATTGAAGGAATAGTATATACCGCAATTTTTCATAATCCAATACGAGGAGTCAAGGGATATTGCGCTTATATTACAGAAAAAGAAATATTGGTTCTTTTCTGGGGATTTGATGATTTAATTGAAAGAGATATTTCAGTATGAATTTTTTATAATTGAGATAAAGAATTTATACTTAAATATATGACTGTACAATCAGTCAAGATGCGTGTTCCCCTCATAGTCCGAAAGGATGAAAAGGAGGAATTAAAATGAATTTTAGATTAAAGACAAGTATTAAGATTGCGGCGGCAGTCCTTGCGTCTGTCGCTGCTTTTTGTTTAATGACTCCAATGGAGTGTCATTAGACATCAGTTAATGCAAAAGCATATGGACCGGATGTTCTTGTTATCACAGAAATGCCTACAACCACTCTCGCAACAACAACAACAGTAATAACAGGAACAACTTCTACAATCATAGATACAACAACTTAGACTACAAGTTTATCAACAACCTCAACTTTAATAGTTGAAACAACTACTATTGAAAATGAGACAGAGGCTGTAGTAGAACTTGCTGAAACTACTATGGCGGCAACAGAATCAGCAGAATCAATTGAAATAGAACAAGTAGAAAGTATTAAGGAATATGTGGTATTTAAACCAAGTACGCATTATATTCATAGATCAACTTGTCATTGGGTAAATGATGAATGTTATGAGATAGAAGATACAAATAATATTGAGTGTAGAAGATGTAATGAATGTAAACCAAATTTAGATATTATAACTTATTATAATGACCCAACTCCTGTAGTTGCGAGTGATACAGGATTATCTGACTATGATAAGCGGCTTTTAGCTGAGATAACTTGCCATGAATATGGCTCAGATTGGGTATCAACAGCAGAGAAAGCTAAGATTGTAGCAGGTGTCATGAATAGGGTTAATAGCTCCATCTGGCCTAATACTGTATATGATGTATTAATGCAAGACGGATAGTTCCATGGAAGCTGGGATGGCGGTTATGGTTACTGGCCTGGATGCATAGAACCAAATGCTGATAGCTGGGCAGCAGTAGATTATTATTTTGCACACACTAGCGAATTTGGCAGTTGGACTTCATGGTGGGGAGATGGGGTTTATAATCATTTCTATTAATACCCATTAGAAAAGATATGTGATTGACTTGGCAACTCAATTGCGTAAGCAAGATAAGTAAAAAGCAAAAACAGAAAATATCGAAATGGGAACACGCAAACGAAAGGAGTAGTCATTAGGCTACTCTTTTTTATTTGACTTTTTATAAAATATATGTTAAAATATTAATATAAAAAAAATAGGAGGTATTCTCAAATGATTTTTAGAAATATAACAAATGGAGCTTTAAATAAGTTGAAGGGAGAAGAGGCAGATATTGGTTATATCATTATTACACTTATACTTGCCATATTATTCGCTTTTGGCTGCGATTGTATAAGTTGGTGGATAGGAATGAAATTATGGAATTATTTACTTCCAGCGGTTTTTGATCTCAATTGTCCTATTACTTTTTGGCAATTTGCAGGCTTAGATATTTTATTATCATTACTTATTCCGCATTCTTCATCAGTTAATTATGAAAAGGAGAGATGATATTAATGGAACTATATGTTTGTGCAGATGCAAATTTTAGCGCAGAAGATACTCCTTATAATGAATATGTAATTAAGAAATGGAATAATGCGGTTAAAGATAACGATATTGTTCTTGTTTTAGGAAAATTTGTAGAGAATTTTTAGACATTAAAAGATGTAGTTCCTAAGTTAAATGGTAGAATCGAATTTATTGACTGGAATGAAGAGCATATATTGGGAGATATTTCTAAAGAAGACCTGCTTGCCGTGGGAGTGAAAGATTTAATTTATGGCAATGGTTGGGTAAAAGGAGAAATTGATGGTGCCGCGGCGGATGTAATTATAGGAATCAATAAAAAGGGAATTAAAAATAGAGAGAACAGATTTTATTTTGCTGCTCCAGAATCTCTTACTGGAATTAAAGAGCGATATAAGAATAAGATATTAAATTTAAGTATTGAGTATTGGGGATATGCCCCTCTCGTTTATAATCAAATACCGAATTTAATTGATAATTGTATTCTTTTTGAAAAAATGGAGAATCAAGAAATTGACTTAAATAGTTAAGGAGGAATTAATAATGAGTGAAAAGCGGTACAGATATGTAATCAAAGATGATAATGAAAAAGTGCTTGCTTTAATGGATAATATGGAAAATGTGTTAATTTTCTTAGAAGCATTAAATGACAAATATTATGATGAAGAAATATTAAGTTATACCATAGAGAGAACTGCATTTGAGGGGGAAGAATAAAATGGGTGTTATTATAACAACAGATACAACAGATATTCCGATTACTATGATAGGTGAGTATGCCGGAGAATGCTGGGGTGCAGATACTAAGGACCATGAGAAAAATTACAAACGAGGACTCGATTGTATTAAGTGTAATCACGGTAGAGCATTAGAGTTCCCACAGATCTATATGAAGATAAGTGGTTACTCTGCTCGGGTGATCAGGGAGGTTTATACCCATATAGGCGGAGCGCCAACTCGACTTCAAGCTTCAACTCGCTATATTGATTATAATAATTTTGAATATATAACTCCACCAAGTTTAAACGGAGCAGCGCTTGAACTTTACCAGAAAACTATGAAAAATATTGCTGACGCGGCGCAGGAACTTGAAAGCACATATGGAGTAAAGAGAGAAGATGCTGCTATGCTACTACCGCTTGGTATGGAGTCAACAGTAGTTGTCAGAACCAATCTTAGAAATCTGGTTGATATGTCTCATCAGAGACTATGCACGAGAGCTTACTGGGAATTTAGGAAGCTCTTTAGGGAAATAATGGAAGCACTTGCTTTTTACTCAGACGAGTGGAAAACTATTGTTGAAGAGTTAGAACTTTTCCGCCCTAAGTGCAAGGTTCTTGGCTATTGCCCTGAGCGTTATAGCTGTGGTGCATATCCTATTAAAGCAGAATCTCAGAGAGATGAATATCTCAATACAATGGATATTTATAGAAAAGAGGTAGAAGATTTAAAAGATTGGATTGACGTCCGAAATTTAAAAGAAACCTCTTATGAGGAGTGATATAAATGACAATAACAATTAATCCTCTTATTATTATTCTCTTAGTTATTGTTTGCATAATTATTGGAGCTGTCACATACTTTTGTTGTGACGCGCTTTCAGTTTCTTCTCTCCGTAAAAAAATTCATTTTAATGAGGAATAGAAGAAGATAAAAGAAGGACTTATTGAAAAGAAGAATGTCGCCGAGAAAGAAATGACGGAAGAAATTAAGCAAGCCATTTCTAAAAAGCGATAGGAACTATCTCAATTAGATAGAGATTATGAGCAAAAGTTCCATTAGTATCAACGCGACACAATGGAGCTCGATTCTCGATACAATCAAACTCGTGAAGCTTATGAGCAAATGGATCGAGAGGCTGAGATATAGCGTCAGAAAGAAAATGCAGAAATTATTGCCGCTGCGGCACAAGAAAGAGAATAGCGTATTGCCGCAATTAATGCTCAATATGAAAAAGAGAAGGATGAAGCAAAAGTAAATTTTTAGACATTCAGCGACGAAATAAATTTGAAAAAGGCGGCGTTGACTGAAGAAATTAAAGCCTTTGAACACAGACAGGCGGCGATAATTGAGCAATTTAAAAAAGATGAAGAAGTTAGAAAACAGAGAGATTTTTATCACATTACTATTAATTCAGCATATAAAAGTGATATTGCTAAATTAAAACAAATGGCGCCTGGCTTCTCTCGTCCAGAATTATTCTATAAACTTTTGTATGATACTTATTATAAACCGCCAATTGAAGAGCTTTTTAAAAGAGTTTTAGGAGATAACAAAGATAAAGGCGGCATTTATAAGATAACTAATATTAACAATGAAAAAGTTTATATTGGTAAAAGTGTTAAATTTATAGACCGCTGGCGTACCCATGCTAAGCGCGGCTGTAATATTGAAAGAATAAGTGGTCAAATTTATGAAGCAATGTTTGATGAAGGATTGGAAAACTTTTCCTTTGAAATAGTTGAGATTTGTAGTAAAGACCAACAAACAGAACGAGAAAAATATTGGATTGAATTTTATAAGTCAAATCAATGGGGATATAATATAAGAAATGGTTAATAATTAAATATTTGACTTTCTCCTTTTATTATGATATAATAAAAATATCAAAAATGAAAGGAGATTTTTATGTTCTTTTTGATTTTGGGGATAGGCGTTTTCGTATTTTCTAAAGTTTTTTTAAATGAAATTATGGATGATATATTTAAAGGAGGAAAACAATGAGAGTTAGATTATATTTAGATGGCTTTGAAGCTACAAAGAGTTTTTGCAAGACTCTTAATATGAATAATTTTAATGGCAAAGCAGAGCTGGTAAGTGGAGACGGCAGGTATCGTATTGACGCCAAGAGCTTTCTTGGATGTTTAATGGCACATACAGAATGGAGCGGCGATATCTGGCTCGAAACTGATGAAGATATTTATTCTTTGGTTGAACCTTGGATAAATATAGAAAATGGAGACGGCAATTTTATTCACGAATAAGGAGATTTATAATGAGCAGACTTTTTGTTACTGGCGATACTCATGGCGGTCTTGATATGTCAAAATTAAGCACTTATAAATTTAATTGCGCCGGCTTAACTAAAGATGATATTCTCGTTATTATGGGAGACGTTGGGCTTATTTGGGCAGACTCTGCTACTGAGCGTTTTTGGCAAAAGTGGCTGAATGATAAGCCTTGGACAACTTTTTGTGTCCTTGGAAACCATGAGAATTATGATAGGATAGAAGAACTTCCCACTACTGTCTTTGGTGGACAGGAATGTTGGAAGGTTAATGATTCTATTTACTATGCAAAGACCGGTTTAATATACGAGCTTTGTGGTAAGAAATGTCTTGTTATAAATGGTGCGGATTCAACTGACGTTTTTATTAATGGTAAGCGTCAGAGAAGTCCTCATATCTCTTGGTGGGAGCAGGAAAGAATAACCCCGGAACAGGCGCAATTTGCAATTGATAACGTAAAAAAGATTGGCGGCACGGTAGATTTTATTTTCTCACATACCGGTGGAATCGAGGTATGTAATTTTTTTGGTTACAAACCTTGGCCTTCAGATATTGAATTACAAAAAGTGCTTGATACAACCATTTATCAGGCGCATTATTGTGGTCATTATCATACAGATAGAATAACGCCGACTTGCAGGATACTATATCAAGATATAAAATTAATAGCAGATAGTGAAAAGGAGAGTATTTTTTGATGAAAAAGATTTTAGGTATAATATTTGGAATAATGCTTTGTGCCGCGACACTAACATCTTGTAATAAGGCAATCATTGATTTTCAACAGACATATGATAAAGCAATTGTTACAATGGGTGGACGAGTTATTGTTATTGACATAGATAAATGGACAGATTATGATGGAGAGCAGCTTCAAATTTGGACTAAGGGCGGCGACATTTTACTTGTAAGTTCATTTGATTGCATTTTTATCAAAGAAGATGATGATGCAGAATACATATACAATGCTTTTGAAGCCATAAATATAGATGATTTAAAAAGTTATAAAAATGACAAAGATTTTGAATGATGAGATCTATCTCAATTTTATTGAGACTCCAAAGGAAGAAAATACTTTTAATTAAGAAGTAAAAGAATAAGTTTTATAAAAAGTCAGAGCAAAAAAGCTTTGACTTTTTTTATTTTTTATGATATAATTATATTATAAAAAGGAAAGGAGAGTTTAGAATGTCTGGAACGAATAGGGTTTTAGCTGAGCAAGCTCTTGCATCGAGATTTAATTTAATGATAACAACAGTTAACTCTCTTGGTGAGGAAAGGGAGCATTCGGTAAAAATGAAAAAGAAAGAGTTTTTTAAGCAAACCGAAGGAATAGAGTTAAGAGTTAAATTAGTAGAAGATTATCCTGCAGGCGAAATGGAAGAGGATTGGCTTTATATAGCAAGAAGTGGAAAATCTGCGTGGCTTAAAGAAAGAGAGGGCGAATAATGGCAAATAGAATAACAGAAGAGCAGAAAGAGCTTATTAATGAGCTTTATGCAAAATTAGGCGTGAAAAAGCGTGTAGCTGAAATTGTTGGTTGCTCTCCATCAACTGTTACGAAATACATAATCGAAGGTTATGTGCCAAAAGCTAATAGAATTAAAATAGTATTTGAAGGAGCTCCGACGGGATGTGATGAATTAATCAAAGATTTCAGTAAGATTGGGGTTGATATTTTTTCGTTAAGTGATAAAGAGAGGACTGACTTGGAAGCCTTAAGAAAGGAGATCTTTTAAGATGAACTCAATTTATTGCGATAGCACAGTAATAAAGATTACTGATAATCTTTATGATATGGGCGAGTGGACAGGGGATTTTGATGACGATTATGATGGCTATTGGTATGATATTGAAGCTATACGTCAAACAATCTGTGATGAGTGTGGACGTTGGATTGAACTTACGTCATCATTTGATTTTTGTTGGATGAGCACAACATTATGTATTACATATAATCATTGTCATTATAAGTATTTAATTCAAAAGAAAAGATTCGAGCAACTTTCTCCACACGATATTTTAAGAATAATTCGAGATTGGGTCAAAAGAACAACTGAGAAGCCAAAAACTAAGTCGCCACTCGGAAAACTTCGTCCAGTTCCAACTTGCGTAAACTGCGGCGGCAAGATTAATTTGGAAACTTTAGTGTGTAATTTTTGTAAAACTGAGTATTATTTTGAAGGAGAGTAATATGGAAAAAGCTTTTACTGTTCGTGAGGATAATGAGTTAAAAAATTGGATAATTGGTCTTACGGAAAACTTTTTTGAGAAGTATCCTGATTTTATTTTAAATCAATCTTATGGGCTTCTTGCCGCTCGCTTAATAGGTTTTTCTTATCCTGATTATCTGCGTTATTGTGCTGTTAATGGGGCTACATTAAAGGGCAGAGAAGGTTTCCCACATCCAACCTTTAAGGATAAGAAAGATGCCGAGAAGATTTGTAATTTAATAAACAAAGAGTGGGATAGATTTTATCAGTCCTGCTTTAAATAACTGATAGCCGCGGTTCTATAATTTTCAGCGCCGCGGCACAACATATATATGGGGGTGTCGTTAATGTGCTATGTATTATTTATTGGATTTTATGACTGGATATCTGCTGAATTTTACGCCGTATATGCTGATGAATAGTTGGCATATAACGACGGAGAAAAACTAAAGAAGTCTAAAAATTGTAATTATTATTATGTATCTAGGCAGCCATTGATTAGAGATACAGACTTCTGAAATTACATTATAATGAAGCAGAATTTTCTGCTATTCTTATTAAGGAGGGAAAAACAATGACTTATAATTCAAGACCAATGAATGGTATTAAAGAGTCCTTCTTCGGTCCTGCAGCATATCGTGAAGCTGAATATCAGCAAAGTATAAAGCCACAACCTGCTCAGTCATTAGCAGTTGGTGATAGTAAGGATACTCCAACTATTGAAGGATATGAGAAGACAATCCATCCTCAACCAAATGTTAAAAATGAGTTAATGGGTGCTGCGGCAGTATCATAGGCTTAGGCATTTTAGACTTGGGCATCAGACACAGAGAAGTCAGAACGCGGTGACGGAAAACCAATTACTGTAATTGCAACTGAAGGTTCAATAGAAGTTTATGATATTTTAACTTCTGTTTATCAAACTGATGTTACAATTGACGGTTACAAGATTTCTGGTACATTAAACTATCTTGATGAAGGAACTCCGGTTCAATGGTATCATTTAAATTATTTCTTAGTATTAGATTTTGATGATAGCGAGATTCCAGAAGGTGCGACTGATGTCGTTATTAAAGTTGGACTTAATCCAACTGCAGGTACTGGACTTGTTCCACTTGATGAAGATATGAGATGTCTTTTCGCTATTACTAATACTAAACAAAGAGTTGTAGTAGAAACTACTTATACCTTTGAGGAAGAAACCGTTACTAAGTATTAGTCATTTGAACTTAGCGGTATTACTCTTGCCCCGGCAGAGAACAACTAATATTTTAAAAGTCAAAGGCATAAAAACCTTTGACTTTTTCTTTCTTTTATGATATAATTTTTATATTAAAGGTGATGAAATGAATTTAGTTTTAATACTTTCAATTTTAGGATTTATCTTTAGTATCGGTGGTAATGTGTTAATAATACTAAAAAAGAGAAGTGGCTGGCTTGCTTGGATAGTTGGAAATTTTCTTTGGATTGCTGTTAATTTAATCACTGAACCAAATTATCCAATGATATTAATGTATATTGTCTATTTTATAATTAATGTTTGTGGATTTGTAAAGTGGAAAGGAGATAAAGTATGACGAGATTTATAATGGCAGTTGGTCTTCCTGGTAGTGGAAAGTCTACAGTTTACCAAAATTCATTTTCTGATTGCGAATATGTATCTTCTGATGCAATTCGTGAAGAAGTTTTTGGTGATGTAAATGACCAGTCTCATAATGCGGAAGTATTTGAGATTATGATGAAGAGGACAAGAGAATATTTGAAGAATGGCAGAGATATCTTTTATGATGCTACAAATCTCTCTGCAAAGAGAAGAATTAGTTTCTTAAAGGAAATTAGCCATTTTGAGAATGTGGTAAAATTTTGCGCTCTTGTTGTACCACCTATCGAAATTGTGAAGGAACAGAATGCTAAGAGAGACCGCAAGGTTCCTGAGTATGTTATTAATCGTATGTTTAAGAGCTTCGATATGCCACATAAGTCAGAGGGGTGGGATGATATTATTATTTTTAATAACAAGGAAAATTATGCTCTTTTATCAAAAATGATTTATGATGCTTGCTCTATTCCTCATGATAACCCTCATCATTCGGCTTCTATTGGCGATCATATGCGTTTAGCTAATGATTATATGAAGAAAATTGTTCTTAATAACGGTTTGAAGTATAGTGCGGACGAAATGCTTTACCTTGGTGCTGCGTCCATGGCTCATGATATTGGTAAGCCTTATTGTAAGGTTTGGCATAATGCAAAGGGAGAGCCATCTGAAGTCGCTCATTATTATAATCATGAGAACGTAGGTGCATATATATTTATCTCTCATTCTATGGGCAAAGAAGATGATATTTATGCCGCCAATTTAATAGCTCATCATATGGATTATTGGAAAGGCGAAAAGTATATCGAGAAAATTCGCTCTCGTTTTGGTGAAAAGTTTATGAAGGATTTGGATTTACTTCATGAAGCCGACCTTGCTGCACATTAAAATCTTAGATTTCCAATAAGAAAAACCTACCTAATATAAGAGGAGTATCTATGGTACTCTAATTTATACGGTGAGGTGAAATAGAATGCCAAACGTAGATTTAGTACATAATAGCGATATGTCTATTTACCAGAACTGCGGCAAGAAGGATTGTAAGTGTGATAATGGTATGTATTGGGGACCTCCTTGTCCTCCTTTCCCACCTTGTCCACCTCCAGATTATCCATATCCCCCTTGCCCTCCTTTCCCACCTCCTTTCCCACCTCCGCCATTCCCGCCCGAGCCAGAGCCCGAGCCAAAGAAGAATAGCAAAGAGGCTGAGATTTGTAAGCTCTCAAAGAAAGCTGCTATGATTAATAGAATGCTTGATAATCTTGAGACAAAGAAGAAGGATGTTATTATTAAAGTTGGAGACACAAGTTTTAACTTTGGTAATATTGATGCGGAAATCACGGATTGGGCAGATGGAAGCTATGCTGCAACAGTTAAGACTATACTTGAACATCAGCGTACTCTTATTCAGGCTAAGATTAAGGAACTTGCTGATGAACTTGACGATGAAGTTGAGAATGCCGGCGGCATTGAAGACATAGTTACTGGTTAAGAGAAGAGAAGAGAGAGGGGACGCCCCTCTCTTTTCTTTTATTTGAGTTTTTAATTCCTATAATAGATTGAAAATTTGACTTTTTTTTGAAATTATGCTATAATATTTATAGTAAAGTTAAGGAGGGCAATTAAAATGAATGAAGGTATAAATAAAACAATTTCATAGCTTAATAGAAAACCCCAGCCTTGGGATATTGTAAAAGCAAAGATACTAATGAGTGTAACAATGCTTGAAAAAATTGAAGATGAGGATGGCAATTCATCACTTAAAGTTATCGGTAATAAACTTTTTAAGATGAGTGGTAAAGAATTTCGAGTAAGCCTTGAGCAAGACAGACTTTCTGGCATTAAACATACTATAGAGATAGTTAATGAAAAGCCAAAGCAGTTCCAAATAAACGGTATTTATATTCTTGCTGATGGAAAGAAAGCTTGGGCATATGCAGAGAAAAAGAATGATTAAAAATTTGACTTTTTTCTAAAAATATTCTATAATATTTATAGACTTTGAAAAGGAGTGATTGTAATGGACGAGAAATTTGAAATAATTTGTGAAGAGTGTTCTCAGCCTTTTGAATCAACAGATGAAGAAGCAACTCTTTGCCCTGATTGTTGGTATAAACTTATTAGTTTAGAGGGTGAAGGTAAGGGTGAGTAATGGAGATAATTACATCTTATTTTTATTAGATAAGATTTTTTACTCCTAATATTATTCCATTGAGTACGGCAGCCTTTGACCCAGCTTGGTATCATACCAATGGAGACTATAAATCGACTTACATTGATAAGAATGGAGTTCTTATAGGTTGCCGAGCAGAACCATTTGTGCCAGATTTTCAAAGTATGGCTGAATGTGGTGGCAAGACCTGTAAAGCAGACCCGCATAGTTGTGCATTTCTGCGCGATTATTATTTACAACTCAAGTGTCTTGATTATAAAGAAATAATGGAGAGATTTGAGAGCATTGGTCATCGAGTAAAAAACTTCTTACAATTTAAAGAAGACCCTATTGCCGCTTTAATCGTTTATGAAAAGCCAGAACAGTTATGTTCAGAAAGACGTATCATACAGAAATGGTTTAACGACCACGGTTATGAGATAAAAGAATTCTCAAAAATTTGACTTTTTTCTGATTTTATGTTATAATATTTATAGTGATTGAGAAAATCAGTCACAAATTTATTTCCTCATCGTCTAATGGTAGGACGCTTGCCTTTGAAGCAAAGAATAGGGGTTCGACTCCCTTTGGGGAAACCAAATTCATAATGGTCTGGCATAGCCATTCTTGAAACTATGCCCCTTTCCTTTCTTAATGGGTTTATCGTCTAATGGTAGGACTTGCGGCTCATAACCGTAGTATGTAGGTTCGACTCCTGCTAGACCCACCATTGGTGAGGTGGCAGAGCTGGCTGAATGCGACACCCTGCTAAGGTGTTGACCGCCGTTAAGGTGGTCCGAGGGTTCGAATCCCTCCCTCGCCGCCAAAGGCTTTTCAGCAAATGAATTTACAAGTTCAAATCTTGTCGCCCCAACCAATTATACTGGGGCGAGTTTCCCACGGTTTTGGGAAGAGTCTTGCTTTAATTTTAATTAAAAGAGGTGAATACTAATGAAGAAGTTTATGATAGCTTGTCTTATGGCAGTTGCTATGGTAATAGCTTGCGTTTCTTGCGATTCTGGTAAGGATAGCTCAAACATCGAGACCACTACTGAAGTAACAACTGTTGAAGAGACAACTTAGGAGACAGATGCAACTGAAGCTTCCACAGAGGCTTCCACAGAAGTTACAACTGAGACCGAAACTACTTCTGAAGATACAGAAACAACAACAGCAGAGACTGATGCCGCTACTGTATCAACAGAAGCTTCTACTACTGTTGCTGAATAAGTAATAGTGAAGAGTCAAAATTTTGACTTTTAATAAATATTGTGATATAATATTTATAGTAAAGACACTTCAGCTACCCAAATTATAATAAATCGCCAATTTATGATTTTGATTGAATCAAAAGTGTCTTGGAGAATATTACGGTGTTGAGAAGTGGCTTAACTCGCCAGTCTCTAAAACTGGTATCCCTATAGCGATATAGGCCGAGGGTTCGAATCCCTCCACCGTAACCAGTATAAAAGGAGGAAGAATGAGTAATTCTTATTTATGTGGTATTTATAAGATAACTAATACAAGAAATAATTTATCTTATATCGGATAGTCCAATAATATTGAAAGACGTTGGCAAGAACATCAGCGTCCAAGTAGGTTAAAAAATCCTACTAATCAATTATATTAGGCTATTAAAACTTATGGGATAGAAAATTTTTCTTTTGAAATTGTAGAACTTTGTAAAAAAGAAGAACTAAATGATAGAGAAAAATATTGGATTAATTATTTTAATACTATAGAAAATGGATACAATATGTCGAGAATAGATAATTTATAGCATAAGTTATCTATAGAACAAGTCCAACAAATATAGGATAGTATTATTCATTCTTCTCTTAGTTTTAGTGATTTAGCAAAACAATATCAAGTTAGCCATACATGGATTTCTTTAGTAAATTCAGGAAAAATGTGGTACAATGAAAATTTATCTTATCCGTTAAGGCAACCAGTTAAAAAAGAAGAGAAAATAAAAATTGAAAAATCATATGTCAAACCAAATCGAGAAGAGTTAAAAACTTTAATTCGTAATAAAACTTTTGTCGATATAGGTAAATAGTATGGAATATCAGATAATGCCATTAGAAAATGGTGTGATACTTATAATCTTCCTCGTTCTAAAAGAAAAATAAATCAATATTCTGACGAAGAATGGCAATTAGTTTAAAAGGAGGGTTCTGTTCAATGAAATATTCAATTTTAATATTGGTATGTGTAAATATACTTCTTTGGAAGTTAATTGATGTTATGCCAGATATCATCACCGCAATCCATAATCGCAAATCTCATAAGTGGACAGACTCCTATTTCAAAGACGATAACAATTAAAAATTTGACTTATTTTATTAAATATGATATAATAGTATTATACTTAAAGATAAGTCAATAATGCAGCATTGGTGTAACGGTAACATTCCTGCCTTCCAAGCAGGCGTTGCGAGTTCGAGTCTCGTATGCTGCTCCAGTACCTTTTAGGTACAAATTGCAGCGCTGCTGGTTGCGGCGATCTGTCAAGGAAAAGACGTTAAAACCCAACGTGGAAGTTATAAAACTCCCAAAGCTCGACAAGGTAGGGCGTTATAAATCCTTGACAGTTTCGAGAGTTTATAGAGTAGCTCTGGGCGTCTGTATCAAGCCTCAAAAATCTTAGAGTAGGGGAACCATCACTAACTACTCGACCGTGTGATGGCGGGTACAATTTAAATCCATGTGTTGGTTGGCATGGCAACGGTTACGTACATTACCGTGAGTACGGTAGGTATACAAGTCCATTCGGGGAAGCTCCGATAAAATTTGTAACATCTACTGCTGAAGATGTAAAAGGTTAAAATTTCCAAGTTTATAGCAGTCAATAAGACGACCTAAATTTGGTGGTTAAGCGGCGCGTTTACTGCGTTAGTGTGGGAACCCTGACAATTCGTTTTATGCGGCGAATTAAAATAATGGAGAAAGATGTACTCCTGCCGTTTCGCTTGGCGGCGTAATAATTGACAAGAATTATTGGGTTGAAATTCCCTTTAATAACTGGCGATGGAGGGGTTCGAGTACCCTGTCTCCTGTGTGCAGGAGATGTGGCCGGCACCCAAGTTATTAAAAAATACCGTTGATTAAGTCTACCTTCACGTGGTAACGGTGCTTACGAAATGACTTAACAAATAAAAATTTGACATTTTTCAGAAAATATGTTATAATTTTTATAGAAAATCAAACAAGAGATATTATGGCGCGGTGGTATAATGGTAGAATAAATGGCTCATTACCATTTGATGCAGGTTCGACTCCTGCCTGCGCAACCAATTTAAGATGTGTCAGCAACTTTTTCTTTCAAATTTTTAACGCCGCCATTTTAAATCCTCTCGGCGTTATGGTGTAATCTGGTAGCACACTCGCTTGTTAAGCGAGAGGTAAGGTTCAAATCCTCATGAGGGGTAAAAGCACATCTTGATGAATGGGGTAGTGGCGAAGCTGGCTGAAACGCATCAGACTTAAAATCTGATACCCAAGTGGTAAACATCGTGGGTTCGACTCCCACCTACCCCACCAGATATGTGTGCGACCACATTAAGCGGTCTGTGGTGCCGCGGCACACATAATCACCACTTTAAGACAGTTCAGCAATCTTTTTTAATGAAAAAGCATTTGACATTTAATCAAAAGTAGCTATTGAATAACTGTCTTGTTATCGGGGATTACGCCAATTTGGTAGACGGCTGCGCTTGGGACGCAGAGGCTGTGGGTTCGAATCCCGCATCTCCGACCAATGACAGTTCTATACTGTCACCGTTTTTCATAATATACCTCCAAAATATTATGAGCTGCCCTATGGTCACGACATAGGGCATAACGATAAAATAGGGTAAATACCGATTTTATCGACCAATATTATAAGCAAAGGAGAGATAAACCGTGGAAGCCGAGAAGATATTCACTCGTGGCAATGCGGACAGAACTAAGGTTACTTATTCAGAAATGATTAAAACTATTGCTGATTATATTAGAATTAATCCTGATGCAGAGTATGATATAACTGTAGGAACTGATTCGCAGAACCATAAGATGACAAGAATGGTAGAGGTTGTCGCCGTCTGCCGTGTCGGCGATGGCGGTATATTTTTCTTCCGTAGAGAAGATATTCCTAAGATAAAAGTTCTAAAGGAAAAGATTATCGAAGAAACTAATCGTTCTATTGAAAACGCAACTGGTTTTATTGATGCTCTTCAGGAAGAGCTTCTTGAGGATAACATTGACCTCGATATAATGTTTGATGAGGACAGACTTGCTTTTGCCGTTCACGCCGACATTGGTCGCCGCGGCAAGACAAAGGAACTTATCAAGGAGATATGTGCTTGGATTGAAGCTTCAGGCTTCGAAGCACGTATCAAGCCAGATAGCTATGCGGCATCTGGTGTAGCTAATATGCTATCTAAGTAAATAAAATGCCGCCCATCTCGGGGCGTGCCCCTTCTCCATGGTAGCCCTCTTGTGTGGGAGTAAATCACGATGTGACTGTGGATATAGTACGAGGTTCGATGTACAAGCAAGGGTTCCTTTAAAAATAAGGTGGCAGTTAATCTGCAACGGTGTGGATATAGAAAGACTACCCATTGTGCTGCCTTATCATAGATAAAGAGGATTTATCCTCCACCTGCTGTGCGGGGTCGCAGTAATGCGATAACTCATCTACCACGTGTAGAAGGAGTTCCTTATTTCGTCGCTAAGGCGGCGAAGTATGTCGGAGATTGGCGGAATTGGTAGACGCGTATGCCTTAGGAGCATATGTTAATTCGTAAGGGTTCGAGTCCCTTATCTCCGACCATCGGGTTTCGGATATGGGTTAGGGCACAAGAGGTTACGCGAACCTTAAGGCCTTTACTCCGAAGAAAAAACCTCGAAAGAGGAACTGCAAGTACTTGACTCCGATAAGCATACCCGAACCAAATTAAAGACTCTTCAGCAATTCTTTCTATCCGAAATAGTCAAGTGGTTTAGACAATTCCCCTAAAAGGAATAAACCTCGGTTCAAATCCGAGTTTTGGAACATTAGAAAAGAGAGTCTTGATAATCTCGGTTTAACTCAGCGGCGAGAGTGTCTCCCTTACAAGGAGAAAGTCATAGGTTCGAGTCCTATAACCGAGACCAAGTAGGAATAGTTATGTTCAGTGCTATTGTCTACAGCTAACTCCACTGTGTGGAGGCAGATTTGGTTTTATTTAACCCTGCCGACTTGGGTTAAAGTCGGAATTGATGTAGTAAGTAGCTTAATGGTCGAGCACGCGGTTGTGGCCCGCGGGGATGTGAGTTCAAATCTCACCTTACTGCCCAAATCGGGACGTGACGGAACTGGCATACGTGCCTGATTGCAAATTGTTAAAGTATGCCTAATTATTATCTACATTATAAATGAGGTGATAATAATGAGTAATTTAAGAAAGTACACAAAAGAATGGTTAGAAGAACTCTGCCGTGAAAGTTATTCTTATGCAGAAGTATTAAGAAAAGCAGGTAGAGTTTAGGGCGGTGGAAGTCAATAGACTCTTAAAAATAAAATAGCAGAATGGGATATAGATATTTCTCATTTTAAAGGACAAGGGTGGGCTAAAGGAGCAACAGCAAAAACAAATGATGCCTTAGCAAGAATGGCAAGAAAAAATAGCAAACTTACTAATGAAGAAATTTTTTGTGAAAACTCTTTAGCTGCCAGATGCTCTGTTCGACAACATATTATAAGAGACAATTTATTAGAATATAAATGTGCTTTCTGTGGAAATACTGGAGAGTGGTTAGGAAAAGAAATTGCTCTTTAGTTGGACCATATTAATGGAATTGGAAATGACCATCGTTTAGAAAATTTACGTTGGCTATGCCCTAATTGTCATGCTACTACTGAAACATTTGCAGGGAAAAATAATCGAAATAAATAATGGGGATATACCAGAATTGGCATATGGACTCGGCTCAAACCCGAGGCTCTGTGGGTTCGACTCCCACTGTCCCTACCATTATTTATCGGGTGCTCTTTTGAGCTTGTGGGTTCGAATCCCGCCGTCCCGACCAGCCCATTATAAGACAGTCCAGCGATTTTTTTCAAATGTGTTCTGGAAAAACATAGGGTGTAGGTTCAAATCCTACTGCGCTTGGGCAGCGTATAGTTCAATGGTAGAACTCTTTTATACTGTCTTGATTATGCTGTGGTAGCTCCAATGGTAGAGCGGAGGCCTGAAGAGCCTCGCGTTGGGAGTTCGAATCTCCCCTGCAGCACCAATAAGATACGTCAGCAAACCAAATATTTGCGTTGTGGAGCACGTACAGTGTAGGTGCAAATCCTACCTCCCTGACCATTATGTGGTAGTATCACAATGGTAATGAGTATGAGAAAAGACTTGAGTTCGTGACAGAATGATGATAGTTGAAGGTATCATATGCGTTAGAGGTTCAATTCCTCTCTATCACACCATTATCGGGGAGTAGCCCAAGTTAGCAGAGGCGCGTTATAATCGTATCTTGATAATGCAAGGGTGCCGAAGTGGACATAACGGCGTAGACTTGAAATCTTCTGTGGTGTTAAAGCCCCGTGGGTTCGAATCCCACCCCTTGCGCCAATTTAAATAGGAGTGATAAAATGAAGTAGTGTAAAACTTGTGGAAAAGTTCTTGCTTATGACAATAAAACTGGTTATTGTCAATAGCATTTAATAGAGGCTCGTAGACAAGAAAAAATTAAGACTTGGCTTGAAACAGGTAGTGTAGGTATGACTGTTAATACAACAATAAGAGGAGTTATAAGAGACTACATTCTTGAAGATTAGCAGCATAAATGTGCTATCTGTGGTATTGAAGACAAGTGGAATAATTAGGAACTTCATTTTATTTTAGACCATATAGATGGAAATGCAGCAGATTCAAGTAGAGGAAATGTAAGATTAATTTGTCCTAATTGCGATAGTCAATTGGATACATATAAATCGAGAAATAAAATTTCTGCAAGAAATGCTCGAAGAGAATGGCAAAAGAAATAATATTAGGGGCAGCGTTATGACGTTGCCCTTATTTTTCCTCAAAAATTTGACTTTTTTTATAAAATATAGTATAATATTTATAGAAAAACAAATGGAAAGGACGAGTTTAAATGGCTCAATTAAATGAAAAGACAGATATAACAAAGCGCAATGTTCATATAATGATTACAAATCGTTGTTATAGGAACTGCCTGTTTTGTTGCAATAAGCAGTATGATGTAAATGAAATCCCTATCGTTACAAATGAAGAGCTTGAAGAAGCTGAGAACATTTTCTTGACGGGCGGCGAACCATTTGCATTTGCAGACCCCTGTAGGACAGCTTGCTTTTTAAAGGGTACTTATCCTAATATCAAAAAGGTGTATGTTTATACTAATGCTTATGAGTTATATGAGTATCTTTATAAAAGAGAAAAGAATCTCTGGGGCGTTGATGGACTTACAATTTCGATTAAGGATGAACGAGACTTGGAAGTCTTTAAAGATATAGTTTATCACAGACAAGTTTTCGCAAGGCGAAACGACATAAGAGTTTATGTTTTCGGCGATATGAAAGTTGACGAATACTTCAAAACTTTCAAAAGAGAGTGGCAGGAGGAGTTCGTGGCGGCACCTGATTCTATCTTTCGTAGGGTAGCAACCTTTTACGAAGACAGGTGCAATTAAAAATTTGACAAAAATTATATTTTATAGTATAATATTTAAGTAAGATAAAAACAGCAAACTAAAATAATTATCTTGAAGGAGAGATGTGTAATGAGTAATTTCGTAAATGCAATGAGAGTTCAGTCAAATCAGACTCGTACAGAAAATGGCGGTATCGCTTATTCAACAACTAAGGGCGGCGCGCTTCTTGACCTCTATGCAAAGATAGGTGGTATGAGAAACCGTGATGCTTCAGCTATAATCAGCGATTGGAGAGCGGCACGTACTGAGAATCCAACTCTTGCTGATAACCTTGTCCTTTACGCTCGTAACATCAGAGACTGCGGTCTTGGTGAGAGACGTATCGGTCGTATACTTCTTAAGGAGCTTGGTCGCATAGAGCCTCAGAAGATTATTCGTAATCTTCAGACTATTGTTGACACAGGTAGATGGGATGATCTCTTCATCTTCACCGACGGTAACAACCCAGTTATTGAAGAGTGGGTTTGGAAGTTTATTTCTAAGCAGCTTAGCAGTGACGCTACTGGTATGAGTAAGAATGCACCTATCTCTATTCTCGCTAAGTGGATGCCTTCTGTGAATACATCTTCTCAGGAGACTCGTAAGCTTGCTCGTAGAGCTTGCCGTGCACTTAATCTTACTGAGCGCACATATCGTAAGACTCTTTCTGCTCTCCGTAAGTATCTCGACGTTGTTGAGAGAAAGATGTCTGCAGGTGAGTGGGATAAAATTGACTTCGAGTCAGTTCCTTCTGTCGCTATGAGCCGCTACATTACGACATACAACAAGAGATGTCAGGAAAGATTTGCCGCTTACAAGGCAGCACTTGAAAAGGGCGAAGCTAAGGTTAATGCGGCAACACTTTACCCTTATGATATTACTGAGAAGTATCTCTATCGTGGTGGTCTCGATGCCGTTGATGAGGCACAGTGGAAGGCTCTCCCTAATTACGTAAATGGTGAGTATGATGTTGTTGTAATGGCAGATATTTCTGGCTCAATGTCAGGTCAGCCTATGGCAACTTCTGTTGGTCTTGCGACTTACTTCGCTCAGCGCAATAAGGGTGCATACCACAATCTTTACCTTACATTCTCTGAAAGCCCTAAGTTCATAGAGCTTAATGATGGCTGGTCACTCGAACAGTGTCTTAAGCTCGTTAAGAATGCAGGTATGGGTTACAATACAAACCTCGACAAGGCTCTTAAGCTTATCTATGACACAGCCGTAAAGACTCATGAAGTGCCAAAGGCTCTTGTAATCATTTCAGACGGTCAGTTTGACTGGGATTACAGACCTGACGCTGCACAGTCTATCATCGGCAAGTGGAACGCAAAGCTTGTAGCAGCTGGTCTCCCTGAGACAAAGGTTGTAAGCTGGAATGTAAATGCCCGTCAGGACAACTACATAGGCACAGTTTACGATAACCTTAGCTTCTGTAGCGGTGCGGGTGTCGGTCCTTTTAATGACCTTAGAGAACTCATTGAGTGTAATGCTTATGAGGCTATGGTTAAGATACTTTCTAAGGATGTATATTCTTGGAAGTAATGAAATTGTTATATAAGTGGGAGTAAAATCCCGCTTATATAAAATATCGACTCATTCAGCAATTAAATTAAATGATTTGAAAAGGATATTTTTAACAGAGTTCTTTATGAACACCATAGAATTAATTTTTAATTAAACGCTTAGCGCTAGCGCCCTTGTCATCTGGGTGAATGATGATAAAGTCCGAAATGGCAACGAGTCGAGTATATTGTTAATATTTGTGGCCGCGGCGCCACAATTTTGAAAAGTCAAGGCTATAAAAACCTTGACTTTTTTTATTATATATGATATAATATTATTGAAATAAATGAAAAGGAGAAAAGAAATGATAGTTAAACCTTATTCATATGATAAAGCGGCGAGACGTTCAGCATTATATGAGGAAGCTTCAGAGAGACATATCTGGTTAGCAAATCAATTGCTTAAAGAATCTATAAAGAGAAGTTCTTTTTCGGGATTACGTCATGCAGATATTGAACTTACTCTTTATAGTAATGGTTTTTTCTTTGATAATATAGACCAGATATGGGTAACAGCAACTGATTTAGAACAATTCTATCAGAAAGAAGGCTATAACACAATTCTTATTCCTCTTAAAAATGGGATAAGAGAGATTGAGGGATACAGACTGGAGGTTAACTGGTAATGAGAACATTAATGGTATGGTTTTTTGCAAAGCCTGAAAATATTTATAGTCCTATAAGCCCTATAAATCTCTATGAATTATCTGAAGGAGAGGACTTTGGAAATTATATCGACAAGTGGGTATCAGACTATTCTCTTGATATAAATGCAATTGCATACAAACAGCATAAGGTAGTTATTACATCTTACCAGACTGTCCTTGAAGATAGTTTGACTTGGATTCCCGATGATGCAGAATGGGATGAGTATGGAATAAAGGAGGAAGAGTAATGATAATTGCTCATGGAGATGTTTTAAATACAGATTGTCAAATCATTGCCCATCAGGTTAATTGTCAGGGTGTAATGGGTGGCGGCTTAGCGAAACAGATAAAAGACTACTATCCCGATGCTTATAAGTGGTATAAAGAATATATCGAAGATTATAAGATATGTAATGATGAGGTGCCGCTCGGCACAATTTTAGAGACGCGGCACAGTGGAAGAAGAATTTGGCACGTTTTTGGACAGGAGTTCTATGGAACCGATAAATGTTATACAGATTATGAAGCTGTCGATGCAGCTTTCAGAACAAGGATAGGCGATTATCGTTGCGAACATCATATTCAAGAAGCTCAAATTCCAATTGCAATTCCGCTTTATTTCGGTTGCGGTCTCGCTGGCGGCAACTGGTCAGTAATGAAAAGTTATTTGGAGCAGATAGAACAGGACGAAAATGTTTTGTTTATTGCCTACAAATACAGCTAAAAATTGACATTTTAAATAAATTATAGTATAATATTTATATAATAAAGGAAAGGAGTGAAAAAATGGAAGAAAGATTTGCAGTAATGCCAGCGGGTAAGCATCTTATGGAGGCTGTTGAATACTTAAAAAACAAAGGCTACAAGGTTATTTATATGGCACTTTATGGTGCTCAGAACTACAACCTCCAAAGAGAGAAGAGCGACTACGATTACAAGGCTGTTGTTGTACCATTACTCAAGGATATTGTATTTAATGTCAAGCCTGTTTCTCTTGTCGAAGATTTACCTTTTGATGGTCAGGTCGATATTAAGGATATTCGCTTAATGGTTGACCAGTGGAAAAAGGGCGCATCTAATTTCCTTGAACTTCTCTATAGTGATTGGTACTGGGTAAGTCCAGACTATTCTCCAATGTTCTGGTTCAGAATGAACAGGGATAACATCGCTCACGCAAATGAAGAGTCTGCATTAAAGGCTATGGTTGGTATGATTAAGGAAAAGTTTAATGCTCTTGACCACCTCTATCCAGTTCAGATCGAGGAAGTTGAGAAGTATGGCTATGCTTCAAAACAACTCTCTCACGAAATGAGATTGCTTGCTATGCTTTCGAGATTTAAGCAGCAAGACTATGCATACATTCTTAACCCATTTAAGGGTTCAGATTTGAATATGCAGAAATACTGGGGCGAGATTCTCGGTGTTAAGGATAGACAAATCAACTATTCTGCGGCTCAGGCTAAGAACCTTGGTAAGCGTATTGTTGAAGAGGCAGATGCTTGGTTTGCTAAGTATAAAGAAGAAGGTTTAAACTTTGACCAATCTGTTCTTAATAGTATGGACGAGCAGAAGTTTCTCATCATTAAACGTGCATTAAGTGATGAAATCTGGAGGGATGAGAATGGTCAGTAAGAATTCTATTATGCCATAGACCTATAAACTCATAGGCTGGGGCACAAATTCAGAAGGCGAGAAAATTCAAATTGACTTCGGGGAAGTTTCAGACCTAAGAGTTGAGACTTCCTACGATTCGGTTTGCTCCTGCAGCGGTATGTTTGAAATGCCGTGGTAGACCAGCAAAAGTATATCAGTATCATTTAGCACATCAGCTTTTAATCTTGAAGTATTAACAGGAAAGAAGGAGGAAGAAATGGCTAAAGGCAATTTTATTGCAGCTATCTTCCCTAATAGAGACGGTAATTATAGCGCCGATGCAAAGGTTTATTACTATGAAATCGCTACACTTAACGGCTTAGCTGTTGGTGATAAGATTAAGGTATTAACCAATGCTCGTGTAGCTCAGCATTTATCAGATGTTGATTCCGTATCTATGGGAGCAGTTAAGAAAGACCCTTATGGCGATAGCTGGATTCAGGTCTTAGAGATATTCCGAGACGTTAATTACAAGTGTATGCCTGTTGAACTTGAGGCTCTTAGTGCACTTGGCGCATGGTCTAAAATTATAGATTATGACATTAAAAAGTGTGAGCCAATATATGTTAAATATGACCCCGCTTCAGTCTATGTGAAGAAAGAGGACGTAATGTCAATAGGCGATGTAAATACAGAACCTAAAATAGTGTTTAAAAATGGCACAAGTATAGAAGTTATTAAGGAGGAAAAATCAATGAATATGAAAAAGTTAATGGGCGACTTTATGTTTGGTAAGGTAGATACAAATACTATCAAGTATTCTTTCAATGGTATCGCTTTCAAAGCAGAAGACGGCGTAACATACAACGTATACAATGAGGACGGTTCGCTTACTAATGTATCTGACATGGTAATGGACATTCCTATTTTCGCAATGCCTGTTTCTAAGGCACAGCTTGCAGTTGGTGATGTAATCCTTCACCCTGCTGACAGAACTCCTCTTGTCGTAAAGGAGAATGCAGAGACAGCTATAATTGCTGTTGAGCCTAAGACTAACGAAATCAAGACTTTCGCACCTAAGAAGTCTATCTTCGGTTTCGATTTCTACACTAAGATTATGACACCTATGGATATGTTCGGCGGCACAAATGCAAATGCTGAGAATCCATTCGGTAACATACTTCCTTTCCTTATGTTCAGCGACGGTAATACAGATATGAGCTCTATGCTTATGTTCTCTATGATGAACGGCGCTAATGGCGGCACAATGGATATGAATGCAATGCTTCCTTTCCTTATGCTCAGCGATAAGTCTGGCGGCGACAATAAGGATTTTTTGATGGCAATGCTTATGGCAAAAGGTCTCGGCGTCCAGAAGGACTCAGGCTCAAAGCCCAACGAAAACTGAAGCGGCAACTGAAACGTAATATTTAACTATAAAAGCGGAGAGTCAATAAAAAATTTGACTTTCCGCTTATTTTATGTTATAATATATATAGAAAATCAGTTAAAGGAGAAAAATAAATGGAGTTTACAATAATGAAATTAAAAGATATTCCTTTTACCATTCTTGACAAATACAAGAAGGAGTTTATACTTCCTATTGATACAGAAGTAAACTCCGCAATTTACATTAAGCCTACGGCGGCAGATACAAATACACAGATACACGATATGACTAAGCTCATTGGTATGACCAGAATAGCTCTTGTTATTCTTGATGTAGACCATCTCTTTATCAAAGAAGCTGAGGACTGGAGCGTATATGGTTACTACGAGCCGCCGAAGAATATCATTCTCTGTAAGGAAGGGCGGCGCATCGCAAAAACTTTCAGAGATTATCTTACAGAAGTTAATATGTTCAGAGAGATAATCCATACGCCAGAGACTCTGGTCTTTGGAATGTGTCATTCTGGTCTGGTGTACTAAGGAGGATATAATGGACGAGAGTAGGGGAATATTGATATATCTTGATAACAGAACTGTCGCTGATAAAAATACTTTTTACGGCGGCATCATAGACACATCCATATATAATTGCGAGTGGTATTGGCCCTGCAATACATTGGATGACATAAGAGAACAGAAAGATAACTTGCTTCAAGTGTATGACCATTTTGTTATTCATTTTGATGACTTTTATCCAGATTTTCTCAATGAGATGGTAGCTAATAAACATAACACTAAAGATTTTCAAGTAAGAATCCACGGCGTACCTAAAGAAACTTTCTTCGCATTTAAGAAATTTGTTGATGAAAATTGGGAAAGTCAAGAAGGGTGGAGACCTTGGGGCTTTCCAAAAGAATGGCTGGAGGAAGAATAATGGGAAAAGAAAGATATTATGACGGCACACGTTATTATAGATGTCGAAGTTGTGGACTTGTCTTTACTGAAAAATTTACCATTGACAAGATGAGTTTCGAGCCACAAATCAGAGATATGGAACCGCCAAATGTCGGTAAACATAAGAGGTGTATGGGCCCTCCATGGCACTCTCACGGTGACGGTATCTTTTATGGTATCGGCGACCTTATCGGCATCGGTGTAAAAGACTTTGAGGAGGACACAAATGGAGAATAAGCAATTCATTAAAGGAAAAACCAAACAGCCAAGACTATGTCCTCTTGAAAAGGGTATGCTTTTTACTGTATGCCAAGACGCTATCGACGAGTTAGGCTTCCATTTAATTTATTTGGGAGCAATCAAACCCGTTTATATTACAGAACAGAAGTACAGACGCTTCAAACATATACCATTCTTCAAGGTAAAACGTAAAGCCGTTTGCTTTGAAGTCACCAATCCAGAGAAGATAGGAGAATTAAATGGGTAAGTCTGATTTTAAGAAGATGAACTGCTATGATGAGATAATAGATGAGCGTGCCGCCCTTAACAAATTTTATGACACGGCGGTACAAGACCAGCCTTCAAATGGTAAGAAGAAAGTTAAAGTAAAACCTAAAAAGGCTAATCATAAACATGATTATCAGAAGGTTTTAATTAGATATAAAGATTGGGATTTTCTTGCTATTGGTCGTCAATGTAAAATTTGCGGTAAATTGCAAGAAGATTGGTTTTTCTTAAGACATCCTGATGGAGAAAGACTGACTAATTATGAAGAAGCAATAAAATTGCCGGAGTATAAAGATTTACCATTAGTTAATGGTGGAAAATTTATATAAGGAGAGATTTTAATGAAATATTTTGTGTATACAAGTGGTAACGGTACCAATCTTTACATCAAGAGTATGAATGAAATAGCTGTTTTTTATATGAATGCAGATGATGATGTTGCTCTTGATTTTAGAGGTCAGCTTTATAGTTTTCTTTGGGAATATATAGTTTTTGTGGCTGAATATGGTGATGAATACAGCACAAATGATGAGTTCTTTCCTTATGATGCCGATTTTATGCAGGAAATTGCTGAATGGCTTGGTTTTGAATATGAGGAAATAGACTGTGAAGCACTTGAGTATGATATAGAAGAAGGATGGGAAAGACAAACTAGAGTTTTTGAACATCCATTTACTCATAAACTTTATGCTCTTGATGGAATGTGGGATTATTCTGGCTTTTGCAATTGGTATATTAGAGATATGTACGAAGTTGAGCAGAAAGAAGTGAAGGTTATACAGTATGCTCCTGTTAAAAAAAAGCACCAAAGTTATGATGAATAAAAATTTGACATTTTTTATATATTATGATATAATATATATAGAAAATGAGGAAAGAGGTAAAAAGAAATGAAAAAGTATGTAGACATCGAGCGTTTCAAGGAGAAGTATGATACCGTCTTTTCAATCGGTGAGCAGGTAACGATTACCGAGAAGGTCGACGGTTCAAATGCATCATTCACATATGACCCCACAACAAATACAGTTCTTGCGTTCTCTCGTAAGAACCAGCTCAATGAGGCTAATAATCTTAACGGTTTTTGGAACTGGGCACAGCAACTTACAGTATCATATGTAGATATGCTTACTCAGGGCGGCAGATACATTATCTTTGGTGAGTGGCTCACTAAGCATACTATTCAGTACCCTGACCATAAGTACAAGAACTTCTATATGTTCGACGTATGGGACACAGAGACAGAGCAGTATCTCCCTCACGAGGATACTTGGGCAATTTTCAAGGGACTTGAGAAGTGTGCTGAGCTTACACAGCAGGTTATCTACTTCGTTCCTGTAATCTATGAGGGCGAGTTCAAGGGCTGGGACCACCTTTACCAGTTCGTAGGTCAGACATCTATGGGTGCGACACCTATCGGCGAGGGTATTGTTATCAAGTCTCAGGACAGGCTTGATAATAAGTCAAGCAGAACTCCCGCATACCTCAAGATTGTTTCTGAGAAGTTCTCGGAGGTTCATCACGATCATATGAAGCCAGTAGACCCCGAGGAGCTCAAGAAGAGAGAGGCTGAGAGACAGTATGTTGCGACTGTTGCAACAAAGCGTAGAGCGGAGAAGTGCCTCCAGAAGCTCGTTGATGAGGGACAACTCAGGCCTGACTGGGACGAGCATGATATGGGAACAATCGCAAAGATTCTTCCTAAGATGATGTATGAGGACTGTCGCAAGGAGGAGCCAGAGGTTGTCACGGCTTGTGAGAACTTTGGTAAGATTTGCGGCGGACTTACAATGGGATACGCAAGAGAGTTTCTTTCTGAGAGATAAGATATAGGAGAGTAATATAATGAAATATAGTTATGTTTTTTATGCGCCATCTGCCGCCGGCATCGGAGGTCCTTCAATCTACAAAGAAATAGTTTCTTATATAGCAAATACTCCAGAAGAAAAAGCCGAAAAGCTCCGGTTAAGTAAAATTGCTTTTGCCAGAAAGACGGGAGTAAATCTTGATATGATTAAGGTAACAGAAAGGAGCACGGAATGACTGTAGGAGATTTTTGTAAAGTAGCAGAAACCTATATGCCGATTAAAATCATTTCTGCTTGGAAGAATAAGAACCTTTATAATGGATATAATGTCAATCTGAAAAAAGAGACACATCTATTTGATAAAGAAATTCTAATGATAAAGTCTCTTAATTGTGAAGTTATTCTATACGTAGGGGAGGAGTAAACAATGAAAACTAATGAAATAAAACTTATGATTGAGACTCGTCCTACTGAAGCTGTCGCATATGTTTTAAAGCTACAGAAAGAGATAGATGCTTTAAAGGAGCAGCGAAATCAAGCTCTTGTGATTATTGCTAAATTCCTTGACTCAATTCAAGAGTTTCTCCCAGATAATTGTGATGGTTAAGTTTAAGAAGTCAAAGCCATAAAAGCTTTGACTTTTTTTATTATATATGATATAATATATATAGAATTAATAAAGGAGGAATAATATGTATGAGAGTGAAGAGAAATATATTGAAAAAGTGAAAGAAATACAGGACATGCAAGATACTGAAAAGTATAGATTATATATGCAATGGTGCAATGAATGTCCAAAGGCTTATGACTTTACCTGCTCAGGAGCGGATGTTAAAAAATGTGAACAAGAAAAACAAAAGTTACTGACCAAATAAAGGGAGGATTTGATTATGCAGGACAAAAAAGTTATTCAGACTTATAAGCTAGATTTTGGAGGAAATGAGTAAAAATGACACTTGATGAAGCTATAAAGATGTGCAATAGAATATCTCATGAAGCGCTCTATGGTATAGAGGATTCTATGGCATTGCATGATAATGATAGTATAGAGAAATTCAGAGTCATAAGAGAAAATCATCTGCAACTTGCTGAGTGGTTGAGGGAGCTGAAAGAGCTGAAAGAACGTAGAGAAGCAGACGTACAGCCTGTTGATATAAAGGAGATTCTTAGACATTTGGATTCTTTGATGTTATGTATTGGCAATGCCTATAATACGTCGCACTATTTACTCGAAGGTGATATGGAATTCATTGAAAAACAAGAAAAAATTATCAAAGAACTATGTGGAGCAGATATGAGAGGTGGCGCAAATGGTACATGAACTGAAGATACTCCCAGAATATTTTGAGGCTGTCGCCTCGGGCAAGAAGAAATTCGAGGTGCGTTATGACGACCGCGACTATCAGACTGGCGATGAGCTTATTCTCCACGAAATCAACCGTGGCTACGAGGGGAGCTATACAGGGCGGTGCATTAGGGTCAGTGTTACATATGTCTACCGCGGCGACTACTGCAAGCGCGGCTATTGCATAATGAGCATTGAGCATTGAGGCTCACGCTATGCACGTTGAAGCGGAGCAGATATGAGAGGTGAGGAAAATGGCTGAGTATATCGAAAAAGAAGTATTAAAAAAGACTATACAAGCAAAATGTGATGAATTAATGCAAAAAGAAATATTTCAAGGATTATATGAGAAAGTATACTGCGATACCATAGATGACTGTTTTAGCGCTTTTACAGAAATTATTGATAATGTACCCTATTTTGTTGAGGGTGAACTTGAAACAACATTAGAGATAAACTAAATGCGTAATTTAACAGATGAAGAAACAGAAATATACAACAATATGATTGAAGCCTTATCGTGCCGCCGTGGCTGAAAATATTGAAGTCTAACCATTAAAAATCTACTTACCGAAAATTTCATAGGGCCGGCGGCACAACAAGGAGGAGAAAAATGAATTATTAGTATGAAGAAATAGATGAACATATTCAATGGCTTATCAACTTTATGAAAGAGGAATATCCTAACAACTATGAGCTTGTAATTGACAATAACAGCGGCACAATCCGTAGTACATTGCAGGCGCAGATGTTTCTAAGAAATGATTTGCGTAGTCCAGAAGGATTCCATAAAGCTATCGAAAAGCCAATGGGACACTTTATGGAGACAATGATGGGAGTTGCAAAAGAACATCAAAAGAATAAGCTTTGTGAGTGTTGGGAGTCTTGTGATCACTATGCTATATGTAATGGCACTAAAGAAAAAGAGCTATGCCATTGCGGCGGCGACGAAAGAAAATGCGATTTTTATCCTAAGAAAAGAAAGAAAGCGGGAGAGGTAGATAATGATTAAACCAGCAATTCTCTATAAAGATCAACTTACCCAGAAAATGGCGGAGACTTGGTATGACTCTGATTATATGTATTACTATGATACAACGCCAGGCATACCCGATATTGCAGATAAACCGGATAATCAATATCAGTTCGTTTCAGTTAATGAGCAGGGAGAGGTTGTGGGCTTTTTCTCTTATTGGGTTTATGAGCCTTCAAAGCGTGCAATGAACTTTGGTCTTATTGCTTTTAAAAAGCATAACAGAACCTTTATAAAAGATGCCATCCAGATGTTTAAAGATATGTTTGAGAAATTTGGCATTAAGAGCGCTGAATGGCGTTGTTATGCTGACAATACTGAGGCTCTCAAACTTTATCGTAATGTTATTAAGAAGTATGGCGGAGTTGAGGTTGGCAGACTTCGCAGAAACGGCGCACCTCAGAACAGAAAGATATGTGATACAATTATCTTTGAGGTCCTTCGTCAAGATTTATTCTGGGAAAACGGCAAAATCGTCACAAGAAAGGAATGGAATACTCATTTCAATGAATGGTGCGAGGGAAAGAGAAATATTGATGGAACGTTAAAAGAACCACCTGAATTACCTGAATTTAAAATAAATCAAGTCGAGCCTGGGTGGAATCCCTTTAAATAAGGAGGACGTATAATGGAATTTAATTACGAGGATATTTTAGATAGATATACTACTTATTCTAACTGGGTGGACGGAGAGAATACAGCGGTAACAAAAGAAGAGGAAGCTTATCTTGAGCAGGAAATTACCAATAAATTCCGCAAAGGAGAAACGCTGTCTTCAGAAGAAATACACTATATTTTCAACTATGAAGTTTTCCCTTGGGAGACGGGAGAAATTCTTGAGAAGGGGCGGCATGGCTGGGTTCTCTACGAGTACATCTTTGATGTTGGTAATGATGAGCATTATATGATGACTTTCTGGTATCACGATGATTGTGGTATAGGAGACTATGAAGTTCAAAAGCCCATACGCTGCTATCTTAAGGAAGTTAAAGTGATGAAATGGGTATGTGAGGAAGATAATGAAGATAGGGATTGATTTAGATAATGTCGTTGTTGCAACCACAGATGCAGTAATTGAATATTTAAATGAACGAGTTCCAGAACTCAATATTAAGATAGAAGATATAAAAATATACTGGTTGGAAAAGAATTTGCCACCTGGTTATGAATTATTGGTTAAGGAAGCTTTCGAGTCGCGGCATATGTGGAAGAAAGTTAAACTCGTAAAAGATGCGAAGAAATATATAAAAAAGCTCTATAAAGATGGACATGAAATTTATTTTGTGACAAGTTCTTTACCTTCCAATCTTGATAAAAAGATTAAGCATTTAGCAAGAAACTTGAATTTTCTTCCTAAAGAATATGTTTGGAAACATACTATTAACATTCATAAGAAACAGCTTTTAAATCTCGATGTGCTCATAGATGATTGCTACGATAACTTAGTGGGAGATAAGAATTATTATAGTATTTGTTTTTCTTATCCTTGGAACGAGAATGTCGATATAAGTTTTTATAAGTATAGTAAACCAGACTGGAGAGTATGGGACTGGGCGGCGGCATATAATATAATTAGTAAATTGGAGGAAGATATAAAGTGGGAAGGCTCGAAGAATTAAAAAAGAAAAAGCACGAATTAAACGAGGAAAGTATTAGAATAAATAATGAAATTTATCTTCTCGAACGAGAAAATGAGGAATTATTACAAGAAAAATTAAAGGTTCTTGTAGGTCGTGCTTTCAAAACTACAAGTGGAAACGTATATTATGTATATACTGTGCCGCCGCGAGAGGTCGATGTAATGGGGCATTCTCGTTTTAATCCCTATCAAATTCCTGTTTTAAGTGTTTCTATGGAAAAGGACTATGATACGCATATTAAATATCCTGAAATATCAACTGAAACTCTTTATTCTCGTTGTTGCGATGCAGATGATCCCTTAGAAGCTTTTAGAGAAGAATATATGGAAATTGACATTTACGATTTTATAGATGAAGCGAGAACCGCAATAATAAACTTTATAGATGAGCACCACTAATTATGGTGCTCTTTTTTATTATAAAAACTTGATATTTTTTATATTTTATGATATAATATATATAGAAAAATGAAGAAAGGAAGATGAAAATGGTAAAATATGCTTATACAAAATTTTCTTTTCCTATACGTATGATAGATAGTTATGGAAAGGATATAGAAGTTGTTAGCGGTTGGAGGGCGGCAGAAGACCTTGCGCTTTATAAATCCGATAATGGTAAGAAATGGATACTTACTGATTTACTTACAGGCACAAGAATGGTTGCTCGCGGCACAAGAGATGTATGTATGGACTGGTATTATGAACATGAAAAGGAAATTGCTAAGGTTAGAGAGCAACCTTGGTATACACAGAGAGTTATGGAGTTTAAGAAGCTCCTTGAAAAGGAAAAGGAGGATAACTAATGGGTAAGATTAAAAATGTACGAATTAAAAGCACTTCTATAACAATGGCAGACCACGGTTGTTTAACTTTTTGGTTAAATGTTGAAGGAAATTGCTGGGGATGCGGAATAGGTGGCTATATGAACGGAGTCGGACATCTTGGTGCCACAGAGTGGAAAGGTAATGGCACTGCCATTGTAGCAATGATGAAGATCATGGATACGGTTGGCGTTGAGAGATGGGAAGATTTGGAAGGCCAATATATAAGAGTTGAATCAGAAGGCTGGGGCGGCACGATACATAAAATAGGAAATCTTATAGAAGATAAATGGTTCGATTTAAAAGAATTTTTTAGCACAGACAAAGGAGAATTTGTTTATGAGTACAAGGAGTCCCTTAAAAAGGAAAGGAAGGAAATGGAGTGAGCGGCTTACACATAGATGGAATAGGCTGGAACGCTCTTGGTGTTTGGTGCGGTGAATGTGGTGCCGCCACTTGCGAAGGGTGCAAATATGAGTACAGACCATTCCAAGGTTTCAGTGAAAAAGTAATCGCAGAGTTTAAGAGAGTACAGAAGGAGGACGAAGAGTTTATGGAAAGAGAACTTAAAAAGCCCTATGAGAATATGCCCATTGAAAATCCTATCCCCATAAATGCACCTTGCGGCGAATGTAATACGGATACTTGTGAGGGGTGTCCTTATAGAGAGGAGCTTATAAATGGAGATAATTAAGCAGGGTAAAATACCTCTAATGAGAGTCGATTATGAGATTGAACAGCAGCGTGAGCATAAGTGCAAAGTCTGCGGTTGTATATTTGGTTTTTATGATGACGAGTGTAACATAGTAATGACACGCGAAATAATTCCTTTTTTCAGTAGAGGCTTCGTCCGCTATGAGAAACGTACTCTTAACAAAGAATATCACATCTGTTGTCCAAATTGTCAAGTAGAAGACATATGTGATATTAAACATCCTCGTATTTCCTTTTATAAAGAAAAGGAAGGCACTGACGATGAATGGGAAGAGGTAGGACTCTTAACTGGACACCACATTTATATGGACTATCTGCGCGAAAGAAAGAGATGGAAAAATTAAGAAAGGAAGAAAAAGATGATGATGTGGGGTGTTTATTATACTGATAAATACAGCGCTATGAAGCTCTATTGCTATTGTAATACTCTTGAGGGCGCGCAGGAGCATTATGCAAAGCTGATTCGTCTCAGTAATGTCATTAGCGTAGAAATAAAGGAAGAAATTTGGGAAGGGTTTTAAGGTGAGATAAATGGACTTTATTTATATAACAACAAAGGATAATAAAGATAGCGACGCTTTTTATTATCCATGGACACATCCAAGTGTTCATCGCAGCAAAGAAGGCGCAGTAAATGAAATTATCAAAGACCTTTGCTCAAGCTATAATACAGATACTGACCGTCATAGAGAAGCCCGATATCCAAAAGATGTTTTTCTAAAGAAACTTGAAGAAATTGAACTACATAAAAATGACACAATGGGTTATGAAATTTACTCACCTTATGGTCATTATCATATAATATATACTAAAGTGGAGGATTAAAATATGAGTTTGATTAGTAGAGAAGCCCTTATCGAGGAGATAGCAAGTAATTATTCTGATTTCATATCAGATATGACATCTGGTTCTTGGAGTACACCAGATGAATATCAAGAAGGTGTTCGTGATGAGTATCAGGATATTATTGATATAATTAATAGAATGCCCGAAGAGAAGCCTTGGTCTAATAAAGAAGATATGTAGGAATTTATCAGCAAATTTTTAAAATGGTATGAGGAGAATAACAATGCATAATTGTCCTTTGTGCGGTAATGAAGTTACCATTAATAAGATAGAAGTTTATAATGGAAAAGACGGTTTTTCGGAAGACTGGCGAATTAAATGTTTAACAAATGGGGGTATTGTTAGATTAGATTTGCCAGCAGATAATTTTTATGGTAGAGACTTCTATAATAGAAATGAGGCAATCGAATACTGGAATAAATGGTGCGAGCAATATTGATATCATTGGGGCGGCAATTTTGTGCCGCCCTTTTAAATTTTTGACATTTTTTATATTTTATGTTATAATATATATAGAAAAAGTTAAGAAGGGAAGTAAAATTATGAGTAAAAAGCGATATGAATTTGTTCCTGTATACAAGTGCCGTAAGTGTAAGGATATAGTTGGCACTATGGGAGAAACCTATTATGCTGACAAAGTAAAGGACGGCTATTCTATAAGTGAAGAGGATGTCTTAGAGCGACTCGAATCTTACAGCGGTAAGACAAAAATCCATAAAGGCTGCATGGGTGTATGTGAAGTAATCAGATTTGACAGAAAGGATTAAAAACCTTTACATTTTATAAATTATAATATAATTATTATAGAAAATAAGGAAAGGAAAGAAAAAATGGATAAGAACTTAATTTCTTTAGAGGGCGGCAGAATTATATTAAATGTAAATGCAATTGCAATGATTTTTCCTGATGAAGATATGCCTGATGACGTGACTTGTATTAATACTGTCGATGGCAGAAAAACCTTTTATATAAGGGAAAATTTTGAAAGTGTAAAAAAGAAACTCAGCGACTGGATGGCTGAAGAAGTTTAAAGGAGGAGTAAAATGTTAGATTTTTGAGTTAATTATCTCACATATTATATGAGGTGATGAAAATGAAAAAATGGGAACATTTTTCAGATGAGGAACTGTATAACATCTTAAAAACATCAAAAACTTATCGAGAGGCATTGCTTGCTTTAGGGTATAGTGCGACTTCTCGGACAGATATTATTAAAGAAATTGAGCAGAAAATAAATTATACTATGACTCGCACAAATCTTAAAGTATCTAATGAGGATGTTATTGGTCAAAGAT
>Ga0265299_10000370_pt1 | contig 57963 bp, 46 predicted proteins | sample AusTroGonzalo_MG_4_FD_193485 | JGI IMG/M metagenome (GOLD analysis project Ga0265299, IMG submission 193485) | Bovine rumen microbial communities from tropical cattle in Woodstock, Queensland, Australia - Gonzalo_02 | ecosystem: Host-associated > Mammals > Digestive system > Stomach > Rumen ...
ACATTTTCCTCCAGTTCTTGATGGTCCACACCACCACTCCCCACACCTCGAACTCATCATTGGTATCCACTCGGAAGGTGGGATACTGGCTGTTGGCGGGTCGCAGTTCGATATAGCCCTCGTCCTTGTGGGTAAGGTCCAGGTACTTAATGGTGAACTCATTATTGACGTAGGCTACCACGATGTCGCCGTTGTGGGGCTCCAGGCTGCGGTCGATGACCGCGAAATCACCGTCGCTGATGCCAGCCTCTACCATCGAGTCGCCGAACACACGCCCGTAGAACGTGGCTTCGGGATGACGGATCAGGTCGCGATTGAAGTCCAGGCTGTCCATCCTATAGTCATCTGCCGGCGAGGGAAAGCCCGCCTTGATACCCGGGGACAGCTGCAGCTCCAGTCCCTGCTCGAAATTGCCTTGTATAATCTTTATCATAACAATACTATCAGTCGTAGTTGGCACTCATCTGTTTGTAGAAGTAATTGAAGCCTGCCTTGTAGGAGACCATAGTAGACAGAAAAACAGCGACAGAGAGAAGAAATGCTCTTGTTCGAAAAGTTCTGGATAGTTCTTCATAATCGCTGGTCTTTCACCGATTTATTGAATGACTCTGTAGTTCCCGCTCAGATGCATGAAGGCGAACAGCCGAAGCAGCCCGTCGTAGTAGGCATCGAAGTAGCCATCCTCAAAAGGCTCATGCTTCGCATTCCACAGCGCATCCACAAACTCCTTGCTCTTCGAATGGGAACACATCACCGAGGCGGCAGCCGTTGTGGCGACCAACCCTATGCTATGACGCAGCTTGCGAAACCCGCCTGCCTGCAGGATCTCATTGCCCTCGGGCAGAGAGCCGTCAGTGCGGTACTGGTCCACGAAGGTATTGATGCCCTGCGAGTAAAAGAAGTTCTGAATCTTCTCGCCGTACTGCCGCTGCCACTCGCCGTCGGCGCAGCTCCACTCATAGTCCATCGCTATATTCATCGGCACGCGCCACGAATCGTAGCGGAAGTTGTTGTTGCCATTGCGGCGAGGAGCCTCGCCCTGCGGACGCTGAGGCATTCCCGGGAAACGGGGCATCTGCATCTCGCTGCCGTCGAACTGACACTGGTCGCCATTCAGGCCCGTCTGCTCGTTGATGCACTTATGAAGGAATTCACGGCTCTTGCGGGCACATTCCATCCATAGCCCCGAACGTCCGTCGTCGCCCCATTTTGCCCACACCTCATAGAAGGCAGGAATATGATACGAGGGGTCGGTGAAACGCTGTCCAAAGCCGTCGGGAGTGAAGGTAATCAGCTTCGTCTCCGGGTCGATGAGATACATCTTCTGAGGGCCCTGCTGCTGTCTGCCAAAGGCTCCGAAACCTCCCATGCCTGCTGGACGCGGCTCAGGAGTATATTCGCGCGGCTGGATGCAGTTCAATATTCGCTGTGCCTCGGCCTTATAGTTGATGCCCGTGTCGTTGCCCCAGCGGTTCGAGGCAAAAAGCAGCGCAGTGATGAAGTACAGCTCACCGTCAGACGCCGCACCGTCGGAATTATGCGTGCCGTCGGTCTTGCAGCTCCATGCGAAGTAACCCTCACGGATGCCACTCTGATGCTGCATGTACTTACGGCTCCAGCGCCACAGCCGGTCGAAGATATCCTTCTCGCCGAACTGCACCGCAATCATCAGGCCATAGGACATGCCCTCCGTGCGCGCATCGTGGTTCTTGATGTCGCTGACGTAGGCCATCGTGTCGCCCACCTCGAAGTACACCTTGTTCGGCCCGCGGAACACGTCGTCGAACACTTCCCGCAGCTTCGCGTCCACCGCTTCAGGGCTGTAGCCCATGTCCACGAACACGTTCCTATACTGCCCCGTCTCGAAGGCGCCCTTCGTCCAGGGAACATAGCTCTGTGCCTGCATCGGCAATGCCGTAGCCATAGCTACAACCATCGTCGCAGCCATAGCCGCAGTCTTCGCCGCTGCCATCATAAACAGCCTCACAATACTTTTTCTCATAGCTCAATTCTACTAAGTTTTGCCGCAAAGTTACAAACAATTTCCGAAACTCCCCGCACGAGCAGCGAAAAATACACATTATTTAACTATACGCGCGCATAATAAAAGCCCCTTATCAATAAGCAAATAGCTCGCCTCCTACCAAGGCGAGCTATTTCATGTATATACGTGAGCGCTCTTATGAATATACGTAAAGTGATTTATGTATATACGTATGGAGGATTATGTATATACGTAAAGGGGTTGATGTATATACGTAAAGGGGTTGATGTATATACGTAAAGGGGTTGATGTATATACGTAAAGGGGATGATGTATTACTGCATCTCGAACTCCAGAGTGCCGCCGGCCATCAGCTGCTGATGGGTGATGGTGAAGCCATCGAGGGGCTGACCGTTGAGGAGAACGGACTTTACATGAATGCGATCGGGAGTTTTGTTGGGGGCGGAGATGGTGAAATCCTTGCCGCCAGCAAGGTGGAGGGTAGCCTTCGTAAACAGCGGCGTACCCAGAACATACTCTGCACTGCCGGCGTGGAAAGGATAGAAGCCGAGGGCTGAGAAGATGTACCAAGCCGACATCTGCCCACAGTCGTCATTGCCCGCATAGCCACAGGGAGTGGCACGGTAGAACTCGCTACGCACCTGCTCCACCAGCTCTTGCGTGCGCTCTGGTTTGCCAGCGAAGTTATAGAGGTAAACGGTGTGATGGCTGGGCTCGTTGCCGTGGGCATACTGTCCGATGAAGCCGCTGGCATTGCCGTTGATTTCTCCGCTAGTGGCTGTGAGGCTGAAGTTCTCGTCGAGTTTCTGGAGGAAGGCCTCCTTGCTGCCGAAGAGGTCGATGAGTCCCTGAGGATCGTGGGGTACGAACCACATATACTGCCAGGCATTGCCTTCAACGAAGCAGGGCTGCTCGTAGCTCAGCGGGTCGAAGCCCTCTATCCATGCGCCGTTCTCATCCTTTGGACGGAAGAATCCTGTTTCCGGATCGAAGAGATTCTTGTAGAACATGCTGCGGCGATAGAAGCGTTCGTAGTCTTCCGTGCGTCCCAGCTTCTTGGCGACAGCAGCCACACAAGCATCGTCGAAGCATTGTTCGAGAGTGATGCTAACGCTGGTACCCTGCAATGTCTGAGGCAGATAGCCATACTGCTCCCACACCTCGAAGGGCGAATTGGGATGACTGCGCGTGCTGCTCTCTACCATGGCCTGATACGCCGCCTCCACATCAATGCCAGGCAGCTCAGCGAGGATGGCATCAGCCACTACGGGGATGGCATGGTTGCCTATCATACAATAGTTGTCCTGCCCCCAGAGATCCCAGATGGGCAAGTAGCCATAGGTCTGGTGGTGCAGAATCATATCGCGGACGAACTGTGCCGCCACATCAGGAGCGATGAGCGTGTATAACGGATGAGCCGCACGGAAGGTATCCCAGAGACTGAAGGTACTGTGATACGTCTGACCCGCAGGCATCTGCTTGATTTCGAAGTTTGTATCCATGTAGCGACCATCGACGTCGCTCATCGTATTCGGCTGCATCAGCACGTGGTAGAGGCCGGTATAGAAGATGGTCTTCTGCTCGTCGGTACCTTCGATGTCTATGCGGCTGAGCTCCTGCTGCCATGCATCATGAGCCGCCTGAACATAGCTGTCGAAATCCCACCCAGTGGCCTCCGCTGCCAGGTTCTTGCGGGCGCCGTCGTTATCTACCGGCGAGATCGCAACCTTCACCGTCAGTTCCTTTCCCTCGGCAGGATCAAAGCTGAGCGCAGTGCGCAGGCAACGACCGTTAATCACATCGCTACCACCTGCATTGCGGCCACCATCCATCAGGAGATGCTGGTTGAAAGAACGCGAGAACTCGGCACGGAAGTAAACCTTACGCAGCTTCGCCCAACCCGTGATGACGCGGTAGCCCTCCACCGTGTGGTCATCAACAAGACGGAGCTGGCTCTGAATGATATCATAGGTGCGACGCCCCGTGTAGTAAGCCTCGCCACGATAGGTGCCACGGTCAAGATCCAGCACCACTGTCTGTGGCTGCCCCTCAGGGAAGGTGTAGCGATGAATGCCGGTGCGGGTGGTAGCCGATAGTTCCACCTTCACGCCACTCTCCTGCAAGTCAACCATATAGTAACCTGGGCGTGCTGCTTCTGCCTGATGGGTGAAATGCTGGCTAAAGTCGGCAGCTCGCAGCTGGTCGGGAGTCACCTCGCCACCCACGGGCATCAGGCTGACATCAATGAGATCCGTGCAGCCCGTACCGCTCAGATGCGTATGGGTGAAGCCATAAATCTTATCCTTATTGTAGTCATAACCACAACAGGGATCCCACGTCACCATCTGTTCGGTTTCAGGACAGAGCTGTACCATTCCCTGAGGCATCGTGGCTCCTGGGAAGGTGCTGCCGCTGAGTGCCCCCGTCTCATCGGTTTGTGTGCCGATGAAGGGATTGACATACACCGTGTAGTCAGGAGTCTCCGACTCATTGGTTTTTTTATCGGATGTGCAAGCTACCATCAGCAGAGGCAGCATCAGCAGTGTGGTTTTCAATGTCTTATTCATTAGTCTATATCTTTTCATCCTTTCTATTTTTAGCTTTGCTGACTTTTGTTTCGGCTTGGCCATTTGAAGGCACTCGCTGCTTCAAAATATCAATTATCAATATCTCCGCTCGGCGCCTTGCGAGTTTCTTGAAGTATCAAGCGACAAGGTCGAGCGCACGCTTGAAGAATTTTCAATTTTCATACCTCTTCCCCCACAGCTGCACCATCCGCGCCTTGAGTTTGTCCTCCTGGGCGTTGGATTGAGCATGCCAGAAGCGTTGGGTGATGCCGTCGGGCAGGAACTGCTGTTCCACGAAATTACCTTCGTAGTCATGCGCATACTTGTATCCCTCAGAGTAGCCCAGCTCCTGCATCAGCTGTGTGGGAGCATTGCGCAAGTGCAGGGGCACAGGTTGGTTGCCCGTCTGGCGCACGAAACCCATCGCATCGTTGATGGCCATATATGCCGAATTGCTCTTCGGCGAGGTGGCGAGATACACGGTGGCTTCTGCCAGCGGTATGCGTCCCTCGGGCCATCCGATCTTCTGCACTACATCGAAGGCGGCGTTGGCCAGCAGCAGGGCATTGGGATTGGCCAATCCTATATCCTCAGACGCAGAGATGACCAGTCGTCGTGCTATGAAGGCAGGGTCTTCCCCACCCTCTATCATGCGTGCCAACCAGTAGATGGCTCCGTCGGGATCGCTGCCACGAATGCTCTTGATAAAGGCAGAGATAATATCGTAGTGCATCTCGCCGTCTTTGTCGTAAGCCAAAGGATTCTGCTGCAGGCGTTCGCTGACGAGCTGGTCGGTAATGACGATTTCTTCGTCTGCGGAATCTGTATCGGTGACGAGTTCCAAGATGTTCAGGAGCTTGCGGGCATCGCCTCCGCTGTAGCGCAGTATTGCCCCCGTCTCCTTCACCTCTATCTTCTTCTCCCTGAGTACGATATCTTCCCTCAGCGCACGGTTCATGAGCTGCAGGAGGTCGTCCTTGCCTAAGGATTTCAGGACATAGACCGCACAGCGGGAGAGCAGCGGACGGATGACTTCGAAGGAAGGATTCTCTGTGGTGGCACCGATGAGCGTCACCACACCCTGCTCCACAGCCCCCAGCAACGAATCCTGCTGAGACTTGGAGAAACGGTGGATCTCATCGATGAAGAGGATGGGACTCACCTGCGAGAAGAAACGTCCGCTCTTGGCGCGGTCGATGACCTCACGCACTTCTTTCACGCCCGAAGTCACTGCCGAAAGCGTATAGAACGGCGTCTCCAACGTGTGGGCAATGATCTGTGCCAACGTCGTCTTCCCCACTCCTGGAGGCCCCCAGAGGATGAACGAAGCCACACGCCCCGATTCTATCATCCGTCGCAAGACAGCTCCCTCTCCTACGAGGTGCTGCTGACCGATGTAGCCATCGAGTGTTGTGGGGCGCATGCGTTCTGCTAAGGGCTTCATGTGTATCTTCTATGAGGGTTGGAGGAATGTTCTATGTACTGCGAAAAGAGAGTTTTCTGAGGAAGTTATCGGAGCCAGAGATCCACGAGGAAATACACTCCGAGGCCCAGGAGCCAGCCCACCAGCACCTTGGGCATGATGTGGCGCACATACCAGCTGATGCTGACTTCCTCAGCCTTCATCAGCGAGTAGCCGCAGACGTTGCCAATAGGCAGCAGGCAACCAGCCACGCAACCACTGTAGATGATGAGGTGCCAGTATTGTCCGTTCTGCAGGAAAGCCTGTGCATACTCTGGATCGAGGGTTGGCGAGAGAGCCGAAATATCCTCAGCCACTGGATAGATATTGATAGCCGTCAGCACCACCGCGATGTTATCGAGGAAGGCACTGATGGCACCCATGGCGATGCTCATGATATAGATGTTGTGAATCCACTCGTCGCACCACGTCTGGATGCTGGCCATGATGCCCGTCTCGATACATGCACTGACACAGAGGAAGATACCCACGAAATACATGATGGTCTGCAGGGCAGCGAACTGGAACTGGCGGTCGGTACGGTCGGTCAGAGGCTGGTCGGTCATGATGCGCCGATGGTTCATAATCTCATGCAGCACCCACAGCACTCCCAGCACACACAGCGCTCCCAGGAACGGAGGCAAGAGGGTGATACGGTGGAACGTAGGGATGAACCACAATCCGCCCAAGCCCACCACGAGCAACACCACCTGCTGCCACACTTTCAACGTCGACTGGTCGCCGCGATAAAGCACCGTAGGACGAACAATCTCAATATGTTCGGGCAGGACACGGGCGATGAGTGCCGTAGGAACGACGGTGGCCACGAGGGCAGGCAGGATGAGGGCAGCCGTGAAATCTGTAGGGGTGATGGCTCCCTTCGTCCATACGAAGAGCGAGGTGATGTCTCCGATGACGGTGACGGCACCACCGCAGTTGGCAGCAATGACAATGGCCGAGCCTATCCACATTCGCCAGCGCGTCTGCTGGACGATACGTCGCATGATGAGCAACATCAGCACCGTCGTCGTCAGGTTATCAAGGTTCACACTGATCAGACACGTGAAACCCACCAATCCCCAGAGGATACGACGACTGTTTCGGGCACGTACCAGATTGGTGATGAAATCGAAACAGCCATTGGTGCTCAGCACACTCACGATATTCATCGTCGCCAACAGATAGAGTACGATGCCGCAGAGGTCTGCACCATAGCGGATGAAGACATGCGAGGCGATGAACTTCTTCACCAACTCCGACGTCTGCTCCATCCCCTGGCTGAAGAGATTAAATTCCACGCCGTGCATCTTCAGGGTGAAAGAGGTGGCGGTACTCATGTAGAGAATCCACACAACGACACCCGTGAACATGGCAATCGTGGCCTTGTTAATACGTGTGATGTGCTCATTCGCTATCAGCAGATAAGCGATGATAATGAGCGAAACAATGGCTATAGTCATGGCTTTTTACAGATTTCTGAGCACAAAGGTAGGCAAAGCGCGGCTTATGAGCAAAAAAATCGACAAGAAATTTGCATTTTCGCCCCAAAAGACGTACCTTTGCAGCGAAAATCACCGAAAAAGTCAATTTCTATGCGATAGTAGCTCAGTTGGTAGAGCATTGGCTTCCCAAGCCGAGGGTCGCGGGTTCGAGTCCCGTCTGTCGCTCAGAGAACGTGGATCGACATTACATGACGCGTGTGGTCATCCACCTCGAAATTTGCTGCCACACGCTGCCCCACCAACCAGACAATTTTCTCGCCGCTCAACACCACCAGCTGCCGTTCTTTTTCGAAGAGCGACAGTTTTTTGTCTGTCATCATATCGCTGACGAGTCGTGTGCCGTCGAGACCAAAGGGATGCATGCGGTCGCCCTCACGAACGGGACGTATGGTCAGCGGGAACGACAGTTTCTCGATATCGAAACAGGCGATGGAGGGATCGCGTGGAATGACAAACGTCGAAGCGTTCACAACCTGTCGGCGAATCAGCAGCCGTTTGCCAGAAAGAGCCGTGAACAAACCGCCCAGCGGCATCACCTGTTCATCGCTGCTCAGAGGAGGCATCGTGGCTTCCAGAAGCAGGCGTCCCCGGTCGCGAAGCAAGCGATGTGTAGGGCTCGCCCAAACGCTGCCGGAAGAGCCATCAAGGCCATCGTATATCTCACTGATTTGTTTTGAATTGAATCCTAATGGATGAAGCCATTCTTGAAGCAGCGTCCGAGGTGCCACAGACGCCTTCAGCCGGGCGATGTCCATACTCCCTTCTGCGCTCACCAGATCGCTCAGCGCCTGGCTCACAGCCTCGTCATAGAGACGCTCTGCCTCCTCCAGCCGTTGGATGTCACCTGAGATATTCTCCTTCGCGCGCGCGTTCATCTTATCTAAAATAGGCATCAGACGAAGGCGTACGAGGTTGCGCAAAGCGGCATCCTCCTGCAGGTTCGTGCTGTCTGTGCACCACTTCTGATCGCGCTCCTGCAACCAGGCCTCAATCTCCGACCGCGATACTTCCAGCAGCGGCCTCAGGATGACCACTCCCTCCTGCACACTCATCGTCTGCATCCCCGTCAAGCCATGTAACCCGGTGCCGCGGACGAGATTCAGGAACAGCGTCTCGATATTGTCGTCGCGATGATGAGCCACACACACGCCGGCAGCACCCCGCTGGCGGCACATCTCTCCAAACCATTCGTAACGCAGGCGGCGCGCTGCCATCTCAATGCTCAGCCCCTGACGGGTGGCATAGCTGCGGGTGCGGAAATGGCGGACAGAGAGAGCTATCCCCTTCGAGCGGCACAGGCGGCGGCAGAATGCCTCGTCGCCGTCGCTCTCCACGCCGCGCAACTCGAAATTACAATGCAAGGCTTCGACCTGATAACCCAGCTCGTGCAACGCCAGCAACAGGCAGACGCTGTCGGCTCCGCCAGAGAGCGCCACCAGCAGCTTGGCATCCTCCGCCAGCGATGCTGGAAGGGTATTTTTGATTCTTTCTATAAGCTCCATATTACGAAAAACAGGGCGTTTTAGTACGCTTCTCTATATAAATAACGCGAAAAATGAAAAAAAGTTGTGCAAAATGCTTGCGGATTCAAAAAAAAGCCGTACCTTTGCACTCGCTAATCAGAAATGGTGCCTTGGATGAGTGGCTTAGTCAACGGTCTGCAAAACCGTCTACAGCAGTTCGAATCTGCTAGGCACCTCCACAAAAAGGAGAAAAAGCCTTGTCACAGTAACAACGTGGCGAGGCTTTTCTTCTAACTAACGAACTCCCTAATTGCTGTCCTATGAAACGACTTATCTTCGTAACCGTACTCCTCACAGCCTCCGCCGGAAGTTTTGCACAGACCTCTGGAGCCAGTGCTACACAGCCCTCTCCTATTACCAAGGACTGCGTCACCGTACCCTATCGCATCAGCGACGAAGGCACCAAGCTGCCCGATATCACGTGGGGCCTGGACCTCGCATGGCTCAGCGAAGGCAACGTCCAACGCGGTGTGAACTTCGCCGGTCAGGAGCTAATAGACATCATCCGTCTGAGTTTCCAGACGACGAATACCGAGGCCCTCGACGGCTCGCTCACCAATGCCCAGAAGCAGAAGCTGAACGAACGCATTGCCATCGTGAAGAAACACGCTCCCAACGCCGGCATCAACCTCAACTCCGACCAGATGGAAGGCACCCTCGAGCAGGTCACCAACTGGTATCGCAGCAGCAACAGCATCACTCAGGCCACCCGCTGGTGTGAACTGATAGCCCTCACCAAGCGCTATGTGGAGGACAATGGCCTTAAGGTCGTCAGCGTCTCGCCCTTCAACGAGCCTGACTATACCGCCTGGCATCAGGGCACGAAGAACGACTTCACCGCCATCTGCAAGAAATTCCGCGAGGACGAAGCCTACAAGGAAGAGTTCAAGGACATCCTCCTCTGCGGCGGCAACACCCTGAACAACGACCAGGCCCTCAGCTGGTACACCGCAAGCAAGAAATACCTCGACGAGGGCAACACCCACCAGCTCGCAGGCTCCTTCGACAATTTTGCCAAGTTCTACCAGACGGTGGCCAAGGACGGCAAGGTGGGTGTGGGCGACGAGCTCCACAACACCATGGAGTGCATGGTAGGCTCAGAGTACGGCCTTACGAAAGGCATCTGGTGGGGCACCTGCGACCACACCCGCAGCCAGTTCATGAAAGCCAGCCGCGGCAATCGCCTTGCCTATGCCGAGCATCGCAACAACTGGACGGCAGCAGGCATCTACCGCCATCCCAACGGACTCGTCGAAGCCTTCGGAGGCACCAGCGAGCGCCAGGCCTATCCCACCACCTACCGCCTCACCGCCACCGACCACGACGTCTTCTACAACGGCCTTGGCCCCACTCGCGAATACATGATGTACCTCCCTGGCGGCACGGGCTACCAGCAAGGACAGACCAATGCCGAGACCTGTGTGGTCATTCAGGACGGCGAGGACATCATGCCCGCCCTGCCCACCGTGCCGACGACCTACCGCCTGGTGAACCGCGGCAGCGGACGCGTCATATCCATGAACAACAACATGCTCACCAATGGCAATCCCATGACCCAGGAAAGCTTCGCCACCGGCAAGGCCGCCTCCAAGCAGTCGTGGATCATCCGCCCCATCGGCCCGCGCTCTGGCGAGGACTTCAGCTACTATAAGATCATGAACGCCAGCGACACGACCCTGCTCATCGATATCAAGAACTGGAGCCTCGAGGACCGCGGCTCGCTCATCGGCTATCGTGGTGGCGTGGGCACCAACGAACAGTGGTACTTCGAATACGTCGAGGACGGATGGTTCTACATCCGCAGCCGCCACAGCGCCTGGTGCATCGAGGTCACCCCCACCGCCAACGAGATCACGATGAAAGCCAACCACCGCACGCTCTGTCAGGGCAAGCCCGACGGCTCCATCTACCAGCAATGGCGTCTGCTGCCTGCCGAGGTGACCTACGACAGCACAGCACCTGCCGAACCTACGACCCTGCAGGCCACAACCCACAGCGCCAGCGTCCATCTCACCTGGCAGGCTCCTGAGGACCTGGATCTCGACCATTACATCATTCAGCGCAGCACCGACCAGCAGACGTGGTACACCATTCACAACAGCGTTCCCTCGAACGAATACATCGACAACACCGCCGCGCCCGCTACCGCATACTTCTACCGCGTGAAGGCCGTTGACCAGAGCCAGAACCGCTCCGCTGCCAGCAATGTGGTATCAGCCACCGTTGCTCAGAGCCAGACCTGCATCTGCCGCCTGCCCTTCGACAACGACCTCTTCGATGCCACCCGCAACGGCAACCACGGCGCCCCCTACGGCACCCAGCAGTTCGCTGCAGGCAAGCTCGACAACGCCCTCGTATTCGACGGCTCCAGCCAGTTCCTGCAGCTGCCAGCCACCGTCGCCAGCTCTCAGGAGCTGACCATCGCCCTCTGGGTCAACTGGCAGGGTGAGTCCATCTGGCAGCGCATCTTTGACTTCGGACTCGACGACAACCACTACGTCTTCCTGACTCCCAAGGGCAGTTCCACAGCGCGCCTGGCCATCAAGAACGGCGACAGGGAGCAGTACATCAACATCAGCGGCGACTTCGGCAATGACACCTGGCGCCACGTCGCTGTCACCTTCGATGCTGAAGCCATCACCGTCTTCTTCGACGGCCAGCAGGTGGCACGCAACACCATCATCCAGACGCGCCCCGCTGACTTCTGCCCCATCTACAACTACATCGGCCGCAGCCAGTTCGCTGCCGACCCGCTGCTGAAGGGCATGGTGGACGATGTGCGCATCTACAACTACTCCCTCAGCGCCGACGACATCGCACAGATTGCCGCACTGACCGACGGCATCGCCTCCCTGCGCGACACAAAGAAAGCCGCCCAAGGCATCTATACCCTGGACGGCGTACGGGTCAATCCCTCCCAGATCCAACGCGGTCGCATCTATGTCATCGGCAATCGGAAGGTAAGATTCTGACGGCAGTTCCCTCTGCCTCAATAATTCAGCGAGTCTGCAGGCACTGCTTGCGGACTCGTATTGTCTGCGGGCCCTCCCACCACATGCTCTATGACGGGACAGATGTCGGTGGTCGTACCGTTGGTGATGGTCGTCACGGCATTCTTCGGAATCAGTGCCTGAAGGATGAAGCCGAACGTCATCAGGGCAGCCACGGAGAGGATGTTGGAGATGATGGGCATCAGGCGCAGGCGGCGGGCACGACGGCGTTTCTCTTCGGCAACCTGTTCGCAATCCACGGCCAGCTGTTCGCCGTCCCACTGCTTCATCATATCGCGCAACTGCTGCTGCTTGCCCAGCTCCTGGACAATAAGTTCATCGAGTGCATCCAAGCGCTCGGGTGTCTCTTCGGGTGTGTAAATGTCTTTCATTCTGTTACTCCTTTTTTTCGTTAGTCGTTTCTCTTACGTTGTTACTCTCTCAGATGCTCAGGTGCAGACGTGCGAAGCGCTCCTTCACCTGTTCCCTCAACCGCTGCATGCATTTGTACTTGCTGGTCTTCAGCCCCACCTTCGAGGTGTTCTCGCTGCGCAGGGCCAGGATCTCGTCCAGCGAACGCTGCTCGTAATAGAAGAGTGTCAGGATCTGACGGCAGCGATCACTCATGCCGAGCACGGCATCAGCCACAATGCCCTCACGCGTCTCCTGCAGCTCCTTCACCTCGGTGTCGTCGTCGCTCAAGCGGCTGCGGTCCAGGGCGTCGAGCACGGCAGGCTCGTCGGTCAGCTGCAGGCGCGAATCCTTGCGCAGCTGTTCCCAGTGCTTACGCTTGGCTATCGCCAGCAGGAACGTGAAGAGATTACTGGTCATCGGCTCGGCCTGACCCTCCACCTGGCGGCAGAGCACCCCGTCGCACACTTCGATGCGCCGCGTCTCTATCTCTCGCCACAGATGAACCATCGCCTCCTGGAAGATGTCGTCCAGCTGGTCGTCGTGCAGGAAGAAAGCACCTGCATGGCAGCGGAAGTAAGCCTTGCTGTCGCGGTAGAAGCGCTCCATCATGGCCACATCGTGCCGCGCCACGGCTTCAACCATTTCTATGTCAGTCCATTTCTTCATCGGTTGGGTGAGCATTTTCATGTGTTGATGTCAGAAGGCAGCAATCGGTGACCCTGAAAAAAGAAAAAACTTCGAAAAAAAGAATCAGATATTATGACGATACGTCTTGTCGGCCTCCACAAGCTCGCGGATATGGCGCGTACCCAGCTTGCGCAGCTCGTTGCAGAACAGCAGCAGCGAGATCACCAGCAGCGCCTCCATCCCCGGCGACACCTCCGATGCCATGCACAGCGCGTCGTAGATGCCGTGGGCCAGCACAGGAGCCGCCAGGACAAAGATGCGGTTGCGCTGCGCGTTGTGGCCGAAGTGAACCAGGCTGTAATAATAACCCATCAGCACGGCGAAGAAGAAATGACCCGGTACCGACAGCAGCCCGCGGGCAATGGCAGTACCCAGCCAGTTCTCGCCCGCATTGAAGAGATACATCACATTCTCCGTGGCAGCGAAGCCCAGGCCCACGCACACCGCATACACCACGCCGTCGAGGTGCTCGTCGAACTCCTTGTTCTTCCTCAGAAACAGCCACAGCATAAGCAGTTTCGCACACTCCTCAGGAATAGCCGCAGCACCGAAGCTGTACAACACCGCCGTGAAAGCATCCGTGTAGCCCTGTTCCGGCAGAATGCCCGACTTCACGAACGGCCAAGAGATACACAGCGAGACAAGCACAGACCCCACGCCCATGAAGAATGCCTTGATCAGCATGGAGGGAGGCTCAGGATGCTCGTGATCCCGTCGGAGAATCAGCAGCATCAGGATGACAGCAGGGAGCAACGCCGCTGCAAGAATGATATAAGAACCTATTCCCATAAGTTTAAAAAACGCCAAATGCGGGTCAAAGTAAACAAAATTCTCCCACGTATGCAAATTTTCGGGCAGAAACTTTTCAATATACCCTCACTTTATAAATTATTTCCAAAAAAATTTGCAAAGAATTGCCGCTCGCCCTATCTTTGCACTCGAAAAACAACGTTCTTTGACATTTTTCGCGAACAAAACATAGCCGCACTGATTAGATCGGGAGACTCATCAATAATATTAAGAAAACCGAGAACGTTCTACATTCCAATGGCGGGCTGCGCCCTATCAGGGTAACCTCTTCACGGAGGCCGGCAGATTACAAAGGTTGTGGGCACTCAAATCATTTATACTCGGAGTTCTCATCACATCATCAGTGCGGCTTCTTTGTGCCCGTACGCGAAACACTACTAACCGCGATGTCCGGGCGGGCGTAGCAACTCCTCGTTGGAAGTAGTAGTTACTTGTCGAAGGAACTATAGTTACTCGTCGAAGGAACTATAGTTACTCGTCGCAGAGACTATAATTCGTTTTGCCGGAGTGTGTAGAGCCAGTTTTTGTACTTTGTGACATGTGACTTTGTGACATTAAGCACCATGCACATGCTCAGAATAGATAAAATATATTTTATAATAATATATGTATATATTATTATAATATTCTACTCTGACTATTTTCCCGATTTATGGAAACACCTTAATGTCACAAAGTCACATGTCACAAAGTATCATTTTCTTCAGATTGTCGGTCGCTCCCCTAAATGACGGCCTTCTCCAGCCGCTCGCGGAAGTCATCGATGAGGGGTTGGAGTTGGTCGGCGGGGAGGTCGGGATGATGGGATTGGAGCCAGGTGGTGAAGACATCGAGGGCTTTCATCTTTGCCATGGCCTTTCCGGCCTTCAAACCGCTGGCATAGGGGGTGTGGGGCAGCAGCGCCCGATTAAAATTACCGTCACTCATGGGCTTTTTCGTGTTATTTTAGTGCAAAAGTACATTTTTTCTTTGATTTTTTCTCAAAGTTTCGAAAGAAAGAAGTATCTTTGCGCCAAATAAGGAGTAAAATGAAGAAAATTTGTCTGTTCATTGCCTGCCTGACGTTGTTTTTTAACGTGGAGGCAGCCAAGAAAGTGACCTGGGTCATCGATGCGGGTCATGGTGGACGCGATGTGGGTTGCGAAGGTCGCCTCACCCGCGAAAAAGATATCACCCTGGCCGTTGCCAAAGAGCTGGGACGGCTCATCAAGAAGAACATCCCTGGGGTGCGCGTGGCCTACACCCGTGAGAAAGACAAATACCTGACGCTGCAGGAACGTTGCGACGTCGCCAACAACCGCGGCGCAGCGCTGTTCATTTCCATCCATGTGAACTCCGCCGAGAACCAGTTTGCACGAGGCACGGAATCGTTCTTCGCCACCAACGTGCCGATGAAGGGCACCCAGGCAGGAAAGAGCGAACTGCTGGCCCTGCTGCTGCAGCGTCAGTACCTGGCTCACGGACGTGCCATCAGCCGAGGTGTGAAGCAGCGGGAACTCTATGTGTGTGAACACACGAATATGCCCAGTGTGCTGACTGAAATTGGCTTCATCTCGAACCTCAACGAGGAGGCATACCTGAACTCCAAGGACGGACAGCAGGAGCTGGCTGACGCCATCTGTCAGGCGCTGAAGGAATGGCAGGATCTGACGAAGGGCGGCAGCGTAGCACAGCGCGACCTGCGCAACCTGCGCTACACGCATTATGCACCCATCAGCCTCGTGGCATTGAATGAGGAGGAAACAACGGAAGAGCCTGCACCGACAACGGCTCCCGCCGCAGCGGCAACAGCACAGCCCACGACTCCGACAACGCCCGTGGCAGAGCCGGAGCCCGAACCTGAGCCCGCAAAGGAAGTGCCTGAGATCGTGCCTACGGTGGTGCCCGAGGAGCCAGCACAGCAACCTGCCCAGCAACCCGCAACGACGCCCGCGAAGAAGGACGACAAGCCCTACTTTGCCATCCAGCTGATGAATACCGCCACCAAGCTGAAGGAGGGCGACTACAGGCTGAAAGGCTACAAAGCCGTCACCTACATCCCCGCCGGCGAGCGCTTCAAGGTCATCTATGGCCGCAGCGAGAGCTATAAGGATATTAAAAATGAACTCGCGCAGGTACGCGAGACTTTCCCAGAGGCCTTCATCGTCGCCTTCGTCGGCGAACGACAGATCACGACGGCAGAGGCGCTGGAACTGCTGAAGAAATAATGGACCAGCACTACCACCCTCTCCTACTCCAACGTCTGCGGGCGCTCTTTGAAGCACGCGACTGGGAAGCGCTGAAGAGCTACCTCACAGGGCTCTCCAATGCACATTTCCGCACGGCCGGCTACCTTCTGGGCGAACGGTTGCTGCCCCAAGCTCCTGCCGACGTGTTCTGGGAGGTCATGCGCGGACTGATCCTCTGGCAGCCCAAAGCCTTCACCGTCACCACGGGTAAGGCTGCCCTGCCGAGGTTGCAACAGGGGTCTCTGAGTCTTGACGATGAGGGTTTTCAGCTGCTGTCTGCATCCCTGGCTCCGCCCGAACGAGCCCTCGACCGCCAGAAACTGCTGCTGTTGTGGCTGCCGGTCATCAGCGACCCGCAGAAGATGGAGAAACTGCTGCAGGACTTCGGTATTGATCCGCCCCGCCGACAGGTGGAGTTCCTGCTGCGGACAGACAACCTCGCCGCTGCCTTCCTGCTGCTGAGGGCGCTGCGTTTCGAGGAACACGACCGCGAGTACCTCACCACCATCTGCCGGCAAGTCATGCGACGCGGCGACAGCCTCTCCTTTAACCTGGCCAGCCTGCTGCGCACATACTTTGACCTGCCCGATATCCGAGGCACTTTCTCGCTCTCGCTTCAGCACTACGAATTATCGCGTCTGGACACGGATTTCGAAGTCTTCAAACGCATCGTCACCAAGGTGTGAGGTGCAGAATCGTTACCTTTCTTCGGCAAAAACACCGTTTTTTGACTCTTAGGACGAAAAAAACGGTCAGAAAAGGCTACGGTACCATATTTTTTGTGTATATTTGCAGCGCAAAAAATATATTCACTACACATAAACTAATTCTTACAAGTTACATGAACGACATTAAAGTACTGAACCACGCAGCAGATAACATCCGCATTCTGGCTGCGTCGATGGTCGAAAAGGCCAAGAGTGGTCACCCCGGCGGCGCTATGGGTGGCGCAGATTTCATCAATGTGCTCTACAGCGAGTACCTGAACTACGACCCCGCAGATCCCACATGGGTAGGCCGTGACCGCTTCTTCCTCGATCCTGGTCACATGGCTCCCATGCTCTACAGCCAGCTGGCCCTCATCGGCAAGTTCTCGCTCGAAGAGCTGCAGCAGCTGCGCCAGTGGGGTTCTCCCACCCCCGGTCATCCTGAGGCTGACCCCAAGCGTGGCATTGAGAACACCAGCGGTCCTCTGGGACAGGGCCACACCTTCGGTATCGGTGCTGCCATCGCTGCCAAGTTCCTGGCTGCCCACACTGGCAACCCGACGTTCGACAAGGAGACCATCTACATCTATATCTCCGACGGCGGTGTGCAGGAGGAAATCTCTCAGGGCGCTGCCCGCATCGCTGGTATCCTGGGTCTGGACAACGTCGTGATGTTCTACGACTCCAACGACATCCAGCTCTCCACAGAGTGTGCCGAGGTGATGAACGAGGACACCGCTGCCAAGTATCGTGCTCTGGGCTGGGAAGTCTTCGAAATTAACGGCAACGACGCCGCACAGATCCGCAAGGCCATCGAGGCTGCCAAGGCTGTGAAGGGCAAGCCCGCCCTCATTATCGGTAAGACCATTATGGGTAAGGGTGCCCTGAAGGAAGACGGCAGCAGCTACGAACGTAACTGCAAGACGCATGGTGCTCCCCTCGGCGGCGACGCTTTCAGGAACACTATAGCCAACCTGGGCGGAGATGCTGATAATCCGTTTGTTATCTTCGACGACGTAAAGGCTCTATATGCCAAGCGTGCTGAGGAACTGAAGGCTATCGCTGCAGAGCGTAAGGCCGAAGAGGCTGCCTGGGCTCAGGCAAATCCTGAGAAGGCTGCCGCACAGGCTGAATGGTTCAGCGGCAAGGCTCCGAAGGTGGATTGGACGAAGGTGGCTCAGAAGAGCGGCGACGCTACACGTAATGCCAGCGCTGCTGTGCTGAGCGTACTTGCCGAGCAGGTGCCCAACATGATCTGCGCTTCTGCCGACCTCTCGAACTCCGACAAGACCGATGGCTTCCTGAAGAAGACCCACGCCCTGAAGGCTGGTGACTTCAGCGGTGCCTTCTTCCAGGCTGGTGTGGCTGAGCTGACGATGGCTTGCTGCTGCATCGGTATGGCTCTGCACGGCGGTGTCATCCCCGCTTGCGGTACGTTCTTCGTATTCTCTGACTACATGAAGCCCGCCGTACGTATGGCTGCCCTCATGGAGCTGCCTGTGAAGTTCATCTGGACGCACGATGCCTTCCGCGTTGGTGAGGACGGTCCTACCCACGAGCCCGTAGAGCAGGAAGCACAGATCCGCCTGATGGAGAAGCTGAAGAACCACCACGGCAAGAACTCCACCCTCGTGCTGCGTCCTGCCGACGCACAGGAGACCACCGCTGCATGGCGCCTGGCTATGGAGAACACCGACAGCCCCACCGCCCTGATTCTCAGCCGTCAGAACATCGCCGACCTGCCCGCAGGCAACGACTATGCTCAGGCTGGCAAGGGTGCATACATCGTGGCTGGTTCAGACGAGAATCCCGATGTCATCCTGCTCGCCAGCGGTTCTGAGGTCAGCACCCTCGTGGCTGGCACAGAGCTCCTGCGCAAGGACGGCGTGAAGGTGCGCATCGTCAGCGTTCCCTCCGAAGGTCTGTTCCGCAGCCAGCCGAAGGACTACCAGCAGGCTATCCTGCCCGCAGGTGTGAAGAAGTTCGGTATGACCGCAGGTCTGCCCGTGAACCTCGAAGGTCTGGTAGGCGCCGACGGTACGGTATGGGGTCTCCAGAGCTTCGGCTTCAGCGCTCCCTACAAGGTGCTGGACGAGAAGCTGGGCTTCACCGCAGAGAACGTCTACAACCAGGTAAAAGCTATTCTTTAATTTAAGCGCAAGCCCTTCTCCCCTCCTTCACGGGAGGGGTTGGGGGTGGTTCTTTTATTATGAACATCAAAGTAGTAGGGTTAGCCAGCGACCATGCTGGCTATCCGCTTAAGGAATTCATCAAGAAGTACTTGGTAGAGCGCGGCATCGTCTATCGTGACTTCGGCACCAACAGCGAAGCCAGTTGTGACTACTCCGACTTCGGCCACGCGCTGGGCGAAGCTATTGAAGATGGTCGTGTTTATCCAGGTATTGCTGTCTGCGGCAGTGGTGAGGGCATCAGCATGACCCTCAACAAGCATCAGGGCGTTCGTGCAGGACTGGTGTGGCGTCCTGAAATCGCCCACCTCATCCGTCAGCACAACGATGCCAACGTCATTGTATTCCCCGGCCGCTTCATTGATGAAACCACCACCACCGCCTGTCTCGACGAGTTCTTCACGACCGCCTTCGAGGGTGGCCGTCATCAGGCTCGCATCGATAAGATTCCTGTTTCCTGAAGCGCAGGGGTGGTCATCAGGCTACGGCAAACAATTCAACCCTAAGAGGTTCTGATGGATATGAGCGTCAATAGTGATTGGCGCTCATTTTTCTACCTCGCATTCCATGAAGCCCATTTCCCTGGCCTTCTCCTGATTCATCAGGAAATAGACGGCCTCGCCCTCATTGCAGACTTCGCCTTTCGAATTGGTGATTTCGGCATTGATATACGCCAGATTCCGCACTTGCTTAGCGACCTTTGCACGAATCGTTAGTTCCGGCTCATCGGTCGATACGGCCTTGCGGAACTTCACATTCAGCTGAACGGTGTAGCCACTGGTTTGCAGCTTGCGGGTGACCACCCACCCGCTGACTTCATCAATCAGGGTACTCAGGATTCCACCATGGAGGGTATTCACCCATCCCTGATAATGAGTTCCAGGCTTCCAGGTAGTTACAATGTAATCGCCATCCTCGTAGAACTGCAGATGCAATCCGATAGGATTAGACGGACAGCAGCCGAAGCAGTTATACTCAGGTCGATTCAGCCAAGGATTGATAATCCTCTTCATATTCCATTGTGCCTTGGGGCGGAACTGCTTCTGCTGTTCCACATAGACGAAGCCCTGCTCAGAAAGGGTCGCCTTCAGTTCCTCGATGTCTCTGTCGAAAGCATTACACAAATCTTCCAGCGAATCGTACTCCTCGTCGCGAAGAAGCATGTTGACACTCGACACCAAAATGGCGGGATCTTGTGGTAAATAGTCCATAATGCCGTAATTTTATCTTTTTAGTGATGATCTTTGTTACAAATTCAGCGCAAAAATACTCAAAATAGTTGTCTTCGGCGGCATAAATGAATAAGTTTGTGCAATCTTTGTAGATTTTTGCGTTCTTTTTACTACATTTGTCCTCAGAATAAAGAAATGTTGAGCTCGTAACAAACAATTTACTCACTAATAACAGACTTCTAAAATATGTTTCTAATGATCTTACAGCTGCTTATCGTGCTGGCAGCTCTCTACATCGGTTCTCGCTACGGCAGCCTGGCTCTCGGAGCCATCTCTGGTATCGGTTTGGCCATCCTCGTCCTTGGGTTCGGATTGGAACCAGGCACACCTCCCACTGACGTCATCTACATCATCATTGCCGCTGTCACCTGTGCCGGCATCTTGCAGGCATCAGGAGGCATGGACTGGCTTATTCAGTTGGCGGAGAAGCTGCTGCGCAAGAATCCAGGACGCATCACCATTCTCGCTCCATTCTGTACCTTTTTCCTCACCATTCTTGTAGGCACAGGACATGTGGTATATACCCTCATGCCCATCATCTGCGACATAGCGCTGAAGAAAGGCATCCGCCCAGAGCGTCCCTGCGGTGTGGCATCCATTGCCTCGCAGGTGGGCATCACCTGCTCACCCATTGCCGCTGCCGTCGTGGCCTTTGTCAGCATCTCCAACACCAATGGTTTCGAGATCTCCATTCCCCAGGTGCTGATGGTCACCATTCCTGCCTGTATGTGCGGATTGACAGCTGCCGCACTTTGCTCCTACAAGCGCGGCAAGGACCTCGACAAAGATCCCGTATTCCAGAAGAAGCTGCAGGATCCTGAACAGTACAAATACATCTACGGTTCGAATGCCACCACCCTCGACAAGGAGATTCCCCAGTCGGCAAAGAATGCCGTATTCATTTTCCTCGGAGCGCTGCTCGTCATCGTCTTCTTTGCCGTCTTCCAGAATGCCCTTCCTTCCACCACCACACTACGTGCAATTAATGGCTCTCAGGACATGTACATTGACGAGAACCTCACCTTAAGTGCCAACCAGCTGGTACAAGCCAGGGCTCACGTAACAGGTATGACAGAATGGTTCGACAAGCCATTGGCCATGACCGTAGTCATTCAGATCGTCATGATTTCTGCTGCTGCGCTGATGATCATCTTCTGCAAAGCCGCTCCCAAGAAAGCTGTGGCAGGCCCTGTTTGGCAGTCGGGAATGGTGGCTGTGGTGGCTATTTATGGTATTGCCTGGCTCGCCGACACGTATTTCAGCAATTACATGAACGAGATGCAGATAGCTCTCGCAGGCATCGTCAGCAAGTACCCCTGGGCCATCGCCTTCGCCTTCTTCATCGTCAGTGTGCTCATCAACAGTCAGGGCGCTGTCGTCGTGGCGATGCTCCCCCTCGCCTACTCTCTCGGCATCCCTGGTCCTGTGCTGCTTGGCGTGCTTCCCTCCGTTTACGGATATTTCTTCATCCCCAACTACCCCAGTGATATTGCCACAGTGAACTTCGACCGCTCAGGCACCACCGTTATTGGTAAATACCTGCTGAACCACTCCTTCATGATGCCAGGTCTGGTCAGTGTCTTCGTCAGCACCCTCGTAGGTCTGCTGATTACGCAGTTAATCTATTAAACGTCACTGTTCGATTGCTTCGATGTAGAAGCTGACGGGACGGAAGCCGTCGTTGCAGCTGATCATCGCGCTCATGGGATTCTGCATCCAACCGTCGTAGAAGTTGCCCTCGCCCTTGGCCAACGCCTCCACGAACTCTCGCATAGACGACCACGCAGCAGGGCACATTCCCTCTGGACAGCATCCATTTTCTGAAATCCATTCCTGCCCCATCGAGACATCGCAAGTGTGTTCGATGGGGTTCTCATATTTCACCATCAGGTCAGGATAGGTTGTCTGACGGATGGCTGTGATGCGCACTTTCTTCATAACCTCATTCTTTTCTCAGGAACTTCTGGCCATTTTGAATGACGATACCGTGCGTGCGGCTCGTGGCGGGCGTACCATCCAGCCGATAAGCACGGGAAACGGATGCCGGAATGGCTGTAGGAGCCCCCACGGAAGTGCCTTGTCCTGTGATCTTCAAGTATTCTGCACGGGCATTCGCCACTAACTCCCTGAAAGCGGGGTCGGCATTCAGTCGTGCCAGGAGCCCTGTCGACAGCTGACGGGTAGCTTCGATATCCGTAGCCCAATGATATCCCACGATGAGACGGTTGTAGCCATATTGATAGCCGCGATACAGAATCTCCTCTGGATACTCGGGTACCACCTGCGACATCACAAGGGCTGTGGTCCATCCCAGATTCGTGTGGCCGGAGGGGAAACTGCTCTTGCCGCGCTCCTTCTCCTCATCGCCTGGCACGAAGGAAGGTTCTCCCAGCTGCACAAAGGGACGCTTGCGGAAACGGATGACCTTCAGACGGTCTGCCGTCTCGCTGCACTTTTCCAGTGTGGCTGTCAGCAGGGCGGTGATGGCAGGAGCCCCTGTCTCAGTGAGCTCTATGCCCAGCGCATCACCATAGACCTGCAGCATCATTGCCACGCTGTAATCGGCCTCTCGGGCAGCCTGCTCACCTCGTTTTGTATTGCGCAGAGCCTTTGCAGCCCAGTGCTTCGACAGGTCATTGATATAGCGATAGCTGGCTGTATCTACGGGGTTATTTAAGATGCTCTCACCATGAGGTACATCCGCCGGTGTCACAGGGTCGTAGTCCTCTGGCAGGCCCTTCATCTTGGCATATTCTGCACGGGCTGCAGCGATATCCTTCTGCAACTCAGGATTGATATGTGAACGTGCGAAGGCAGCAGCCGCACAGAGATAGCCCGCATTCACATCACTCTGATAATGAGCGCCGACAATGACTCGGTTCTCGCCAAACTGAAAGCCGCGACGAAGGATTGTGTCCTGCAGTTCCGGCCACATCTCAGCAAAGGTCAATGCTGTATACCACCCCAAAGCCGAGTGACCAGAGGGATAAGAACTGTTGTTGCGCAGATTATCATCGTCATACTGCGCCCAAGTGGCATCGTTCATCTGCACGAAAGGACGTGTGCGCCAACCGTTTGATTTAGCCGAATGTGTAGATTGCTTGCCTGTATTGAACGATTTCACCAACAGGCGAGCCAGCGCCGGAGTCTCCGTGTCGCTGATGGTGTCTATGCTAAGCGCTTCTGCCATCAGGACTCTCATCATCTCAACGGTCCACAACGATTCGCGGCTTGCCTGAGCTCCACGAGGGGTATTGCGCTGGGTCTTACCCCATTGGAACTGCAGCAGGTCGTCCATGAACTCCATGCTCGACGTATCGGGCGGTGCAGGTAAATATATACGGGCGTCAGGCTCATCATCGATGAAGACATAGACCGTGTCATCTGCAGCAGGTATCGTGCCGAGAGCAGCATACAGGTCATTATCCGTCTGTCGCGCATCTGTCTCCTGCGCGTTCATTTGGCCGGCAAAAAGAATGGCGGCGAGCATCCATAATGTACGTAGGTTCTTCATATTCGTTTTATTATTTTTATTTGTATACTTTTGAGACTTTTCCTCCTATATTGACAATATTCAAGCCGTGAGTGAGATGATTGCGTGGGGTGCCGTCAAGAGCATAGATGAACTGAGTTTCATGAGTTGAAGTGTGCAGTGCAGAGATGCCTACCGCATCATTCAGCTCCTTCTCGGTCTGCTTCAGATCAGCGGAGAATCCTACGTAGCTGATGACAGAGCGTCCCTGTGAATTGGTGGACGTAAGGCCGAATACGGTTTCTCCCGTCAGTTGATAGCCCTGGGTCTCGTCAATATTCCAGACGACCATGATGCGTCCGTCCTTCAAGGTCTTCACGGTTGAGGGATTCACGATATTGACCCATCGTCCGTTGATGTGCCACAGCTGCGAATCATCCTTATTCTTCGAAACTTCTGTAGCAACAGCCACGAAGTACTTCACTCCCGGCTGCATGTATTTCTGTTCCCTATAACGGAGGGCGATATTTTGTGCGCCTTTCTTGGTGATGGTGATGGTGTTTTCCTTGCTGCTGCACGAAATATCAGAGGCCGACAAACGGTCAGAGACGCGGTTGCGATACCATTCGGTTGCTTTCCACACATAGAGGTTCGTGGGGATAGAGGCCTCTACGTGGATGGTGGCAGTGTGCTCAGTTCCCATTCCGTCTGTATATGAGATGTTGATATCAGCCTGCCCCACCTGGTCACCAGCTCTGACGATTCCGTCGCGAAAGATGGCCACAGCCGAATCCGAGCTCTCGCAAATAGCATCGAGGGTTACGAACTGTGACGAACCGTTTTCAAGCATGGCTTTCACGGCAATGGTTTTGCTCTGTCCGAGATAGAGTTTCACCGTGGAGGGATTGACCTGTATGGATTGCACAGCTGCAAGTTCCTCGGCCACCAAGTGGTCGTTATCTATCTGAACTGAGATCTCACTGCCGTCATAGGCAACCTCTTTACTGAAGCGCACAGACTGCTGAAGGCCCAAGCCCAATCGGTTAGCAGGGTCAACGAGCACGATGCGGAAGGTGCGTCTGGTGAGCATATTACCGAACGTTCCTCGGCGTGCTCCGATGGTGAGCGTCTGAGTGCCATTGTCCCAAGTGAAAGGAATCTCAGAATACTGGCCCTGCTCGTAGTTGTAGTTGTCACGATCATCCTCGTAGAGCGTGAATTGTCCGTCGGCACCAGGATAAATGCGTATCTCGAGATTGTCCCAGTTGTTTGCAGAGCTATATTGAACTTCGGGTCCCCAAGGAAGGATGGTTCCCTGACGCACATAGATCGGCATCACAGCCAGGCTCACGTCGCGCTTCACCTTAGTGCCACCCTCAACTTGTTCGCCCGTCCATAGATCCGTCCAACTGCACCCTTTAGGCAAATAGACGCTGCGCTGAGCAGCCTGCTCCTGAACGACGGGAGCTACAAGAAGATCGCTTCCGAACATGAACTGATCCTTCAATTCATGAGTAGCGGCATCGGAGGGGAAGGCGATGCCCATTGCACGCATAAAAGTAAAATCATCTGCATACACCTTTCGAGCCGTGCTGTAAATATAAGGAAGCAGAGCATAGCGAAGACGGATGTAGCGGTTGATGATGTCGTAGTAACTCTCGCCCTCCTTACCAAACTGATAGATAGCACGATCTGTGGCAGAACCGTGACTGCGCATGATCGTGCAGAAGGTTCCGAACTGAATCCAGCGGCAGTAGAGTTCGTTGTACGTATCCTGCCCTGGACCTTGATATGCGCCGTTAAAGAAGCCGCCGATGTCACTGTTCCAGCTGGGGATGCCGCAGGCAGAATAGTTCAGTGCAGCCGGAATCTGTTTAGCCAGAGTCTCCCACGAAGCCGTGATGTCGCCGCTCCATGTGCCTGCGCCATAGCGTTGCATTCCCATAAAGCCAGAACGGGTCATAATCATCACTCGTTTGGATTCTGTGAGCTCGTCCTTCTGTGCACGATGACCGTCATAAACTCCACTGGCATGCATCAGTGGAAAAACATTACGCATCGAACGCCAGGTATGCTGACTCTCCAGAGAATGCGGATTCAGGGTGGCATTATCCTCGTCGTCCTTATTCAGCACAACGAAATCGTTGGTTTTCTCCCAATCCTCACCACCCTGATAATGGTCTGGCTCAGAGGAATCAACCCAATAGGCATCTACGCCTTTACTGACAAGGCCTTCCCAGAGACACTTCCAATAGTACTCGCGGGCAGATTTCTGATAAGGACTGTAGATGGCAACGCCGGAATTGCCTGGATAAGTGGTGGTCATTATTTCATTACCCTGCTTCATCAGCTGGTTATGCTCCTTGAAGTACTTATATTGCTTGGTATCAGGTCCAAAGTTTGCCCAGAACGAGATGAGAAGATGAGCGCCACCGTTATGGAGTCCGTTAATCATCTTCGGATAATCACTCTTGAACTGAGAGTTCAGAAATTCCATCGCATTCCACATGTTGTTGTCGCCCCAGTATTGCCAATCCTGCACCACGCAGTCGATAGGCACATTCAGCGAGCGATATTTCTGCATCACCCCTAATGTCTCCATCGCACTCTGGTAGCGTTCCTTGCTCTGGAAATAGCCATAGGTCCACAGCGGCACCATCGTAGCCTTACCCGTCAGTTCGCGCACACGTCGAACCACATCGTCGCCGTCATTCTCGTCACCCACAAGCACATAGTAATCAACGGCATGAGCCGCCTCTGTCGTAAACGTGGCACCCGTCGAAGAGTTATCGCTAAAGTCACAAGGGCCATACAAATCCCAGTACAACCCATAGCCACGGGTGGAATGGAAAAAAGGAATCCACACCGACATATTGTTCTGAATCATGTGGCTGTAGCTTTTATTGCGATGATTCAAGCTGCCGTCCTGCACCTGTCCGAAGCCGTAGATGGCCTCGCCTGTGGAGAGCTTGAAAGACTGTGAAACGGTGTAGGGATCAATGGTATGCGAGGTACGCTTGGTGAAAGTGGCCTTTGTGCGCTCCTTGATGAGTGCGGTGCCGTCGGGGCGGAAGAAACTGAGCACACCCGTCTGCTTGGTACAGGTTACCATCACCTTGTCTGTCAGCAGTGTATCTGTCTTGCTACCTTCCAGCAGCGTGGGATTCACCGATTGCGGCTTCATTGTCACCACCACCTTCGGATCCGTCTTTCCAAACGCATCCGAAGCCTGATACTTCGTAACCCGTACAATCTCTGGTGAGTAGAACGTGATTTCTGTCACCACACCCGAGGACGTCAGCGAGTAGTCCTGCGCAAAGATCGGCATCCCTATCGATGCCAACAGCGCAAACGCAACCGTCTTTTTCATAATACTATTCATCTATTAGATTACGTTTTCAATTCTATTTTCGGCACAAAAGTACGAAAAATCTATTAAAGACAAGCAAAAGACTCCATTATTTTATCGAAAACCATGCAATCTGCATAAAAAATGCCCCGCAGCGGTGAGGCTTGCGGGGCACGAGAGAAGTGTCGGAGTTACTAAGCAGAATTAGCAGAGCTTGCGGGCACCGTCGCCGATGACGACATCGATGATGACGGGTTCCTTGCCGAACTTATCCTTGAACTGCTTCTTGACAGCCTTGACGAAGCTGTCGTAGTAGTGCTCATCAACGAGGTTGATGGTGCAACCGCCGAAGCCGCCGCCCATGATGCGGGAACCAGTGACGCCCTGCTCCTTGGCCACGTCGTTGAGGAAGTCGAGCTCTTCGCAGCTGACCTCATACTCCTTGCTCAGGCCGTAGTGGGTCTCATACATCATCTGTCCTACGGTCTCGTAGTCTCCCTTCTCGAGGGCGTCGCAGACGGCAAGTACGCGCTCACGTTCGCCAATGACATAGCGGGCACGTTTGTAGTCTTCCTCGCTGATCTTGCCCTTGACCTCGTCGAGCTGTTCGTAGCTGGCGTCGCGCAGGCTCTCGACCTCGGGATGCAGTTCATGGATGGCAGCAGCTGCACGCTCACAGGAGAGACGGCGGTCGTTGTAGGGCGAACCGACGAGGGCATGCTTGACGTTGCTGTTGACGAGTACGAGCTTGTAGCCCTTGGGGTTCCAGGGGAAGTAGGCTACTTCTCCGCTACGGCAGTCCATGCGCATGAGGTTGCCAGCCTTGCCGAGGCAAGAGATGGCCTGGTCCATAATACCGCAGTTGACACCGATGTACTTGTGCTCTGTACGCTGTCCGACCTTGGCGAGTTCGAGCCGATCAATCTTATTGTTGCCGAAGAGGTCGTTCAGACCAAAGGCAAAGCAGCTCTCGAGGGCTGCGCTGGAGCTCATACCTGCACCGAGGGGCACATCACCTGCGAAGGCGGTGTTGAATCCCTGCACGGGAACTCCGAGAGCCATCATCTCACGGCATACGCCGAAGATATAACGTGCCCACGTAGCCTTGGGGCCCTGCTCGTCGTCGAGGGAGAACTGCACGCGATCCTTGAGGTCGATGCTATAAGCGTCCACGTTGCGAGTGCCGTTGGGTTTGATTTCGGCTATCATGCCTTGCTCCACGGCGCCTGGGAACACGAAACCGTTGTTGTAGTCGGTGTGCTCGCCGATGAGGTTGATGCGGCCGGGGGCTGCGTAGACATTTCCTGTGCTGCCATCGAAGTGCTTGATAAAGCGGCTGCGAACGTCGTCAATTGTAAGTTTCATAATTCGTGTGGCCCCCCTCATATCCCCTCTCTGCGGGGAAGACCAATGGGGGCAATGGGTCTGGATTTAGTTTAATATTTAATGTTTATAATTAATCTACGGGGATATCCTTGTTCACATTCTTGCAACCGATAACTGCGAAGAACAGGATATAGGCGACCATGGCCACCTGGAGCCAGTAGGAAGTGATGGTGTCGCTGCCTTTGGCAATGACGTCCTGCAACCAAGGCATGAGACCACCGCCAACGACCATCATCATAAAGATGCCGGAAGCAGCTTCCGTATATTTGCCAAGTCCCTCGACAGAGAGGTTGAAGATGCCGCCCCACATGATGGAGGTGCAAAGTCCGCAGGCAGCCAGGCAGAATACCTTAACAGGTATCTCATGACCCTTGAATTCAGTAGCTACGGTTTCAGGCAAGAAGATAGCGGCCAGAAGCAGGCAGATAGCAACGGTGGAGACAACGGTCATCTGAGTCTTGGTGCTTACCTTACCGCTGATGAAGGTGGAACTGAAACGTCCAATCAGCATCATGAACCAGTAGCTTGCAGCAAGGGTACCGCCGATGGCTGCAGAGCCTTCGAAGCCCATATTGGTAACATAGAAGTTCAGATGCATGGGAATACCGATTTCCACGCCCACATAGAAGAAGATGGCGATGACACCCAGAATGAGGTGACGGAAACGGAGAGCACCCTTCATGGAATCCATCAGCGAACCGCTGTCGCCGAAGTTGGGCTCAGGAATTGTGACGAAATAGATGATGCAGAACGAGATAGCAAAGACGGCCATTCCGATGAACAGCAGCGGGGAGACATCCGACATACTGGTATCTTTGGTGACGGTGCCTACGAGAATACCTGCCAGCATAGGAGTCAGGGTGGCGGTGAGTGAGTTCAGTGTACCACCGATCTGAATGAGCTGGTTACCCTTGTTGCCACCTCCGCCAAGCATATTCAGCATGGGGTTGACGACGGTATTCAGCATGCAGACGCAGAAACCGCAAACGAGGGCGCCGAGCAGATAGATGTAGAGATTCAGGGCAATCGGCTGGCCGTTCATCTCGTTGACCTTGATGTCATCGCCATAGATGCTGGAGAGGTACTGCAGGGCAAGACCCACGATACCTACGATGAGCGCGGCGAGAGCGGTCTTCTTGTAGCCAATCTTTTTAAGGAGCATACCCGAAGGAATACCCATGAAGAGGTAGGCCGTGAAGTTCATCAAGTTGCCCCACGAAGCGGCAAAGTCGTACTGGAAGCCCCAAATGTTACCAAAGGGAGCGCCCATGTTTGTTACGAAGCTGATCATCGCAAAGATGAAACACATCGTGATAATAGCAACCAGATTGCTATTGTTCTTTGTTTGACTCATAGTTTTTTTGGTTTTTTATTGGTTTAAGATGTTTTGCTTTTTCTCGGTTATGCCTCTGCAGAGAGTCCGCTGGCAGCCTGATTGCTATCGGTGCCGAATTTATAGACAGTCTTCTGCCAGTACTTCTCGCCCGGACGCAAAATGCAGGTGGGGAGATGTGTCTGATTGGGAGTATCTGGAGCATGTTGGGCTTCGAAGCAGATGGCAGAGCGGCGCGGGAAGGTGCTGCCGCACTGGCCGGGATAGCCGGTTGCCCAGTTGTCTGTATAAACCTGAACGGCGGGCTCGGTGGTATAGACCTCCATGCTACGGCCACTGTTGGGCTCATAGATCTTGGCGGCATAGGAGAGTTCACCGAACTCGGCCTTGTTGACGAGGAAACTGTGGTCGTAGCCGGCACCGTTGCGTGTCTGCTCGTCGTCAGCATCAATCATGTCGCCGACAGCATGCATTTTCGTGAAGTCGAAGGGAGTGCCCTTGACAGCAAGGATCTCGCCCGTCGGAATACTGGTGTCATCAATGGGCACGAAGAAGTCGGCATTGATGTAGCACTGCAGATCCATGATGTCGGGAGTGGGATTGGCTATGCCAGCGAGAGAGAAGAATCCGTGGCTGGTGAGGTTCACGATGGTAGCCTTGTCGGTGGTGGCGCTGTACTCGATGATGAGTTCATCGGCATCTGTCCAGCGATAAGTGACCGTCACATCAAGGTTGCCGGGGTAGCCTTCCTCGCCGTCGGCGGAAAGATAGTGCAGCACGAGAGTCTTGGCATCCTTCTGCTCAGCGTCCCATACACGGGCATGAAATCCTGTTGGACCTCCATGCAGGTGGTTGGGGCCATTGTTGATGGCAGGCAGCTGATATGCCACACCGTCGAGCTGGAACTTTCCCTTGCAGATGCGGTTGCCATAGCGACCAATTAACGTTGAGAGGAAAGGTTCGGGACTTTCGACGACGCCCTTAATGCTGTCGTGACCCTGGATAACGTTGCCGAAACGGCCATTTTTGTCAGGAACCATGATAGCAACAAGCGCGCCACCATAGTTGGTGATACTTACTTCATGACCCTGTTTGTTGACAAGCGTGAACAAATCTGTTTGCTTGCCTTGGATAGTGGACTGAAAATCTTCGCGTTTCAGACCCGAAAGAGAGCTTATTTCCATGGATAAACGTTTAAAAATTGCATATTCGTGGCACAAATTAAGCCAAAAGTTTTCAGTCAAGCAAGTCTTTTGGCTAAAAAAATGTGAAAACACTTCATAAATCCATCTATTTACCTTATCTTTGCACCCGATTTTAAGAACCCAACCCGCATATTATGCCAAAAATATCTGTTAGAGGCCACGAAATGCCGGCTTCTCCAATTCGAAAACTCGCACCCTTGGCCAACGATGCCAAAGCACGTGGCATTCATGTCTATCATCTCAACATCGGTCAGCCCGATTTACCCACCCCATCGGCAGCTCTCGACGCCATCCGCGGCATCGACCGCACCATCCTCGAGTACTCCCCTTCGCAGGGCTACAAGAGCTACCGCGAGAAACTGGTGGCGTACTACGCAAAATACAACATCGATGTCACGGCCGACGACATCATCATCACCAGCGGCGGTTCCGAGGCGGTGCTCTTCGCTTTCCTCTCCTGTCTGAATCCCGGCGATGAGATTATCGTGCCCGAACCCGCCTATGCCAACTACATGGCATTCGCCATCTCGGCCGGCGCCGTGATCCGCACGGTCACTACGACCATCGAGGAAGGATTTTCGTTGCCGAAAGTCGAGAAGTTTGAGGAATTAATAAATGAACGCACGCGCGCGATACTTATTTGTAATCCCAACAACCCGACGGGTTACCTCTATACCCGCCGCGAGATGAACCAGATCCGCGACCTCGTGAAGAAGTACGACCTCTACCTCTTCTCCGATGAAGTGTACCGCGAATTCATCTATACGGGCTCGCCCTACATCTCTGCCTGCCATCTTGAAGGCATCGAGCAGAATGTGGTGCTCATCGATTCCGTTTCCAAGCGATATTCGGAATGCGGCATCCGCATCGGGGCACTTATCACCAAGAACAAAGACGTGCGCCAGGCTGTGATGAAGTTCTGCCAGGCCCGCCTCTCTCCTCCCCTTATCGGACAGATTGCCGCAGAGGCATCGCTGGATGCCGGCGAAGAATACGGTCGCGAGGTCTATGATGAATACGTAGAGCGCCGTAAGTGCCTCATCGACGGGCTGAACCGCATCCCCGGCGTCTATAGTCCCATTCCCATGGGAGCCTTCTACACGGTGGCCAAGTTGCCAGTGGATGATGCCGAAGACTTCTGTGCATGGTGCCTGCGTGACTTCGACTACGAAGGCGAGACGGTGATGATGGCTCCTGCCGCCGGCTTCTACACGACACCCGGTCTCGGACGCAATGAAGTCCGACTGGCATACGTTCTGAAGAAAGAAGACCTCACCCGAGCCCTCTTCGTGCTTCGCAAAGCCCTTGAGGCTTATCCAGGAAGGAAGGAAAGTTGAAAGTTGAATTCACCATAGCCCGCCGCCTCTTTGGCCATCGCGACGACACACGGCGCATCTCGCGTCCTGCCGTCGTGATTGCTATGTGGGGTGTAGCTGTAGGACTGACGGTGATGATTCTCTCGGTAAGCATCATCCTTGGCTTCAAAGGCGAAATCCGCGAGAAGGTGATAGGATTCGGCGGACACGTGGAAGTCATTAACTATCAGAGTCTCTACTCCGCCGAGCCACAGCCTGTTGTGGTCGATGGATTGCTCCTGCATAAGCTGTCGCGCATTCCCGGTGTGGCCCACGCCCAGCGCTTCACAATGAAGACCGGAATGCTAAAGACCAACGAGGCCTTCAAGGGCATCAGCCTGCGGGGAGTGGCCGAGGAATACGACACCACCTTCCTGTCCCGACACATCATCGAGGGTCGCCTACCGCGTTTCCAGCAGGACACGACCTACAATGAAATCGCCATCTCCCAGCTCATCGCCAACGAACTAAACCTGCATTGCGGCGACCGCGTCTTCGCCTATTTCTTCTCCGAACAGGTGAAGGCCAGACGCTATCATGTGGTGGGCATCTACCAGACCCACTTGAGGGAGTTCGACAACACGTGGGTGTTCACCGACCTCTATACCACACAGCACTTGGCGGGTTGGGAAAGCGACCGCTGTACGGGTGCTGAGCTGACCGTCAGCGACTTCGACCGTCTGGACGAGGTGACAGCAGAGGTGGCTTCTGTCATGAATCGCACGCAGGACCACTATTCTGCCACCTACTCCACCCACAACATCCGCGAACTCTATCCTGGAATCTTCTCGTGGCTGTCGCTGCTGGACACCAATGTGTATGTCATTCTTGCACTGATGATTGGACTCTCGCTGTTCACGATGACCGCCGGACTGCTCATCATCATCCTGGAGCGAACAAACTTCATTGCTGTGATGAAGAGCCTGGGTGCCACCAACAGCAAGCTGCAACTCATCTTCCTCTACTTCGCCGCATTGCTGGTGGGCCGCGGACTGCTGATAGGAAACATCTTGGGAGTGGGCCTTACCCTCCTACAGAAATATACGGGACTCGTACACCTCGACCCGGCCACCTACTACGTCGATGTCGTTCCCATGCAAATTTCGTGGCCCCTGATTCTGCTACTCAATGTGGCCACACTCATCATCACCGTGCTCGTCCTCATCCTACCCTCCTTCCTCGTATCGCGAATCGAACCAGCGAGGGTAATGAGGTTTGAATAGTAGACCCACCCCCCGCCCTCCCTGTTAGGGAGGGAGCGAAAACTTTCAAGAATAGCACATAAATCATTAAATATTAATAAATAAACTTTATACAGACATGAACGAAAACAATCTTTCAATACAATCCACTCCCTCCCTAACAGGGAGGGCGGGGGGAGAGTCCGTTAAGGAATTAATCGACCGCCTCATCGACCTCGCCTTTGCCGAGGATATTGGAGACGGCGACCACACCACCCTTTGCTGCATCCCCGCAGATGCTATGGGAAAGAGTAAACTGCTCATCAAGGAAGAGGGCATCCTCGCCGGAGTAGAGATTGCAAAAGAAGTATTCCACCGCTTCGACCCGACCATGCAGGTGGAGGTATTCATCGAGGACGGTGCCCACGTCAAGCCCGGTGATGTTGCCATGATTGTTACCGGCAAGGTACAGAGCCTGTTACAGACCGAGCGTCTGATGCTCAACATCATGCAGCGCATGAGCGGCATTGCCACCATGACGAACAAATACGTGAAGAAGCTGGAAGGCACCAAGACCCGCGTACTCGACACCCGCAAGACCACGCCAGGAATGCGTATGCTGGAGAAAGCTGCCGTGAAGATCGGCGGAGGCGTGAACCATCGCATCGGACTCTTCGACATGATACTCCTGAAGGACAACCACGTGGACTTCTCCGGAGGCATCGCCAATGCCATCCATCGTTGCCACGAATACCTCAAGGCAAAGGGCAAGGACCTGAAGATCGAAATCGAGGTGCGCAACTTCGACGAGCTGAACCAGGTGCTCGCCATTGGCGGCGTAGATCGCATCATGCTCGACAACTTCACACCCGCCGACACGAAGAAGGCCGTGGAACTCATTGGCGGTCGCTTCGAGACCGAATCCAGCGGAGGCATCACCTTCGACACCCTGCGCGACTATGCTGAATGCGGCGTCGACTACATCTCCGTTGGAGCCCTCACCCACAGCGTCAAGGGCTTGGATATGAGCTTCAAAGCCTGCTGATGCTCCAACGTTTCCTTTTACTCTTGTTCATGATTACCCTATGCCCTGTGGCATGGGGTCAGAAGGATGATGTCTATGAGGAACGAGAGTTGAAGGAGGTGCTGGTGAAACCCAAGCGCCAACGCTACAAGCGCAAAGGCAATCCTGCCGTAGAGCTGATGCGCAAGGTGATAGCAGCCAAGGCCGACCACAATCTGGAGAACAACGACTACTTCCGATATAACAAGTACCAGCGCATCACCACCGCGTTCGACAACATCACGCAGGAGATGTTAGACTCCGTCAAAGTACTGCAGAGACCGCTCATCCGCCGGCAGGTGGAGTTCTGCGAGCAGACTGGAAAGTACATCCTGCCGGTCAATTACAGCGAGACGGTCACCCAGCACCTGTGGCGTCGCAGTCCCAAGCTGGAACGCAACTACATTCTCGGCACTAACTCCGAAGGCATCACCGACCTGATGCCCATAGGTGAGAACGTCAACACGGTGATAACGAGCATCTTCACCGATGTGAACATCTACGACGACGTACTGACCCTCTTCGAACGCAAGTTCACCAGTCCCCTCTCCTCGCGCGCCGCCATCAGCTTCTTCCAGTTTTTCATCGAAGACACGGTACAGGTCGACGGACAGCTCACCTACCAGCTGAACTTTGTCCCACAGAATCCGCAGGACTTCGGCTTCAGCGGCCGCATCTGGATCCTTGCCGACAGCACCTATCGAGTACACAAGTGCCTGCTCAGCCTGCCCGTCCGCTCCAGCGTGAACTGGATCAGCAACCTGGTTATCGAGCAGAAATTCACGGATCTGCCCAACGGACAGCGTGTGCTGCAGACCGACGACCTCTTTGCCGAGCTCGGCCTGCTGAAGAGGTTCCGTCAGGTCGTGCTGCATCGGTCCACGAACTACACCCAGATCTCCACCGATTCCATTCCCGATATCTATTTCCTGCCCAGCGACAAGCGGCGCGAAGGCACCTCAAACATCGAGGATTCCACCTTCTGGACACGTCATCGCGTAGATACCTTGTCGTCGGGCGAAAGCCACCTGAAGGATATGGCCGAACAGATGGCAGAGAAGACCTTTGGCAACTTCTGGGTCTATATGGCACGGTCGGTGGTCGCCAACAGCTTCGAAACCAACCTCAGAAAGGACCAGAGCCGCATAGACATCGGACCCATTATGTCGATGATATCGAATAACTTCATCGACGGATGGCGCTTCCGCCTGAGTGCCCAGACAACGGCACGGGTGCTCCCGAAGCTTTTCTTCAAGGGCTATGTGGCCTACGGCACCCGAAGTCATAACTGGTATGGGATGGGCGAAGTGGAATATTCCTTCCTGCGGAAGCAGTATTCTCCCATCGAATTCCCGCGCCACAGCATTACCGCACAGTGGCAGTCAGATGTCTTCAGTCCTGCCGACCTCATGTGGCAGCACGGTCGCGACAAGGATAACGCATGGACTTCGTTCAAGTGGACCACGGTGGATCACATGATGTTGCAGCGGCAATGGCAGGTGCGCTATGAAGTCGAGACAAACAACCACCTCGACATAAAGCTTCAGTGGAAGCAATCGCGCATAACTCCTTGTGGAGCATTGTTCTATCAGCCGCTTAATAGCGAGTACCCCGCCTACACTATGGCCGATGATGCCATTAGTCATCTCAACACCTCGGAGCTGACGCTTTCCCTCCGCTGGGCTCCCGGCGAAGAGATTATCACCACGAGGCACCGTCGCCGCTACGTCAACCATAACAACCCCGTTTTCGGTTTTGCCCATACCTTCGGACTGAAGGGAGTGCTGGGCAGTCAGTATCGCTACAACACCACCGAGATCACCATTTTCGAACGCATCTGGCTGAACTCCTACGGACGCATCGATCTGAACTTCCGCGGAGCCATCGCCTGGAACAAAGCACCCTTCCCGTTGCTGCTGATGCCTGTCGCCAACAACTCCTATGTCATCACACGCGACATGTTCAACATGATTCAGAACCTGGAGTTCGTCAACGACCGCTATGCCTCGCTGCAGGCAGAGTGGGACCTCTCCGGCAAGCTGCTGAACCGCATCCCGCTGCTGAAGAAGCTGAAGCTGCGCGAGGTCATTGGCTTCAAGATGCTCTACGGCCACCTGAGCAACAAGAACAATCCCGATATGAATCCGGGCGATCCCGATCTCTTCTATATGCCTTCGCGCAATGGAGAGAGCATCGTCCACACCATGAGCAACGTCCCCTACATGGAACTGAGCATTGGATTACACAACATCTTTAAATTCATCCGCGTGGACTATGTGCGCCGCCTGAACTACCATTATCCCGGAGTGAAGAAGAATGGCGTACGCGTCTGCCTGCAATTTGATTTCTAATCCAAAAAAGTCAACGATAATATGAAACATTCTCTGAAAGACTGGATTCTGGCCACCCGCCCGTGGTCTTTTCCTGCTTCTGCCATGCCGGTGATGGTCACCGTTGCCTGGTTGTGGAGCCGTGGCTACGACGTCAACTGGGCCTTTGCGCTGTGGGCGCTGGTGAATATCATTTTCGTTCATGCTGCAGGTAACGTCTGGAGCGACATCGCAGACTACAAGAGCGGCGTCGACGCGAAGGACACCTTCGGCGTTCGTCTGCTCGTCGACGGACAGTTCACGCCCGAGGAGTTCCGCAGGCTCTCGCTCACCCTGAACACCATCGCCGTCATCGGCGGACTGCTCCTCGTGTGGCTCACCGGTCCCACCTTATTATATATAGGTATAGCGGGTATCCTGCTTTCGCTGTGCTATCCCCGCCTGAAGTATGTCGCCCTGGGCGATGTGGTCATCATCCTGTGCTACTCGCTGCTCCCCATGAGCGGAACCTCATTCATCGTCTCCGGCGAGATCCATTGGAACGTCCTGTGGCTGGCGCTGCCTGTGGGACTGATCACCGTTGCCATCCTCCATGCCAACAATGTCCGTGACATCGAGACCGACCAGCGGGCAAAGATCCACACCTTCCCCATGCTGACAGGCCGTCGCTTCGGCACCTGGCTCTATGCCTTCGAGGTCCTGCTGCCTTTCTTCTGGCTGTTGGGACTGATGATTGCGCGCGTAGAACCCTGGTGGCTGGGCACCGCCTTCCTCGCCATGCCCATTGCGGTCAAGAATGCCCGCACCATCCTGGCTTATGAGCGTGGCGGCAAGGAATCCTATGCCAACCTCGATGAGCTTACCGCCAAGCTCCAGCTGATGTTCAGCTTACTCCTCATCATCGGCCTCGCCCTTTCTAATTTGACGAATTGACGAATTTCACAATCATCTTTATTTGACGATTTGACGATTTCACAATTTCACGATCATCCCCTCTGCACAGCCTAATTATACATTATCCATTATACATTTTAAATGAAGCCCCTTCTCTCCTCCATCCTCCTCGCCGCCATCTTCTGGTTCCTGATGTTCTTTCCCTACCTGGGTTTGGAGATTAACTTCTGGATGATGATGACCGCCGCCTCTCTGACGCTGACCCTGCTGGCACTATACTTCGGAGGCAAGCCCGACCTGAAGCTTTCGTGGCGCGAGCTGCTGGAAGGCGTGGGCATTGCTGTGGTTTTGTGGTTCGTCTTCTGGACAGGCGACAAGCTATCTCAGCTGCTTTTCGACTTCGCCCGCCCACAGGTGGACCTCATCTATGGCATCAAGGGCGGCACCTCTCCCACCCTAATCTCCCTGTTGCTGCTCTGCATCATCGGCCCCGGCGAGGAAATCTTCTGGCGCGGTTATGTCCAGCGCCGCCTGTCAGCCCGCTGGTCACCCAATGCAGGCTTCCTCCTGGCCACCGCCGCCTACACCCTCATCCACATTCCATCGCTGAACTTCATGCTCGTGATGGCAGCCCTCGTCTGTGGTGTCATCTGGGGAGGCCTCTTCCGACTGTTCCCCAAGCACTTCACCGCCATCGTCGTCAGCCACGCCCTCTGGGATGCCGCTGCCTTCGTCTGGTTCCCATTCTAAGATAGTTGAGAGTTAAGAGTTAATAGATAATAGATAATAGTTAAGAGATAATAGATAATAGTTAAGAGATAAGAGTTAAGAGTTATTTTTCCTATGCGCAAGAAAGACGAACTCCTGCTACGCATTCGTGAGGGTGGCAAACTCTCCACCGCCGACCAGCTGAAGCTGACGGCCCTGCTGAGTATTCCCGCCATTCTCGCTCAGATATCCACCATCCTCATGTTCTACATCGATGATGCCATGGTGGGTTCGCTGGGAGCTCGTGCCTCGGCCAGTATCGGCATTGTAGCCACGTCGATGTGGCTTTTCTGGAGCATCATCTCGTGCGCCGCTACCGGTTTCTCCGTTCAGGTTGCTCACCGCGTGGGAGCTAATGACATCTCCGGAGCCCGCTCCGTATTCCGCCAGAGCCTGTTGGCATCCTTGGCGCTGGCAGCCGTGACGATGACCGTCGGTGCCCTGATCTCCTTTCCCCTGCCGCATTGGTTGGGCGGTGGCGAAGACATCTGCGGCGATGCCTCCACCTACTTCCTCATCTTCACCCTCGGCGCTCCGCTATCCATGATCAATATGCTGTCAGCGTCCATGCTGCGCTGCGCCGGAAATATCAAGGTGCCGTCGCTGGCCAATATGGTGATGTGCTTCCTCGATGTCTTCTTCAATTTCCTGCTGATCTTCCCCTCGCGCACCATTCATCTCCCACTGTCCATTCTCAACTCTCCATTTTCCATTTTCCGCTCGGCGCTTTGCGACGCTTCACACTTGAAGAATTTTCAATTTTCCGACTTTGAGCTCACCCTCCCCGGCGCAGGTCTTGGCGTCGCTGGAGCTGCCGTCGGCACCCTGGCGGCCGAGGCCATCATCGCCCTCTACCTGCTGTGGTTTGCCGCTGTCCGCTGTCCCGAGCTGCGTCTGGTAGGTCACTCCGGTTCCTTCGTCCCCGAGAAGCCGGTGCTCCGCGAGGCAGGCAACATCGCCGGACCCATCTTCCTGCAGCGTGTACTGATGAACGTCGCGCAGATCACCATCACCGTCATCGTCGCACCCCTCGGCGCGGTGGCCATAGCTGCCAATGCACTGGGAATCACTGCCGAGAGCCTGTGTTATATGCCCGGCTACGGCATCGGCGAAGCAGCCACCACCCTCGTAGGACAGAGCTTCGGTGCCGGACGTCGGCGTCTGACCGAGCGCTTTGCCTGGATGACCACCCTCCTGGGCATCGGTGTCATGACCTTCATGGGTGCCGTGATGTATATGGCGGCTCCCCTGATGATGGCCTCCCTGACTCCCGACGAGGCCGTGCGCCAGCTGGGCACCGAATGTCTGCGCATCGAGGCGTGGGCAGAACCCGGCTTCGCCGCCAGCATCGTCGCCATGAGTGTCTTCGTGGGAGCCGGCGACACCCGCCGCCCCTCCTTCATGAACCTCTTCTCCATGTGGGCCGTCCGCGTCACCCTCGCCGCCCTCTTGGCACCGCGCTACGGACTCCACGGCGTGTGGTTCGGCATGGCTGTCGAACTCACCTTCCGCGGCATCATCTTCCTCCTGCGCCTGAAGTTCGGACGATGGCTGAAGAAAATAAAGACAAAAACTACACAACAATAAAACACCCATCAAAACAAGTACAACAATGAATCTCATCAAAGACCAATCCTTCGGAGGCGAGCGCCCCCTCTTCGCCATCCACGACACCCGCCTCGAGAACATCACCATCACCGAGGGCGAGAGCGGCATCAAGTGCTGCCAGCGCCTCGAAGCCGACCACTGTCGCTTCATCGGCAAATACCCCTGGTGGCACGTCGACGGCTCGCTCATCACCAACTGCTATTTCGAGGTAGGCTCGCGTTCCGCCATCTGGTACAGCAATGATATGGTCATGCGCGACTGCATCATCGACGCCCCCAAGTTCTTCCGCGAGATGCGCGGACTCAGGCTGGAGAACGTGCAGATGAACGATGCCGACGAGACCTTCTGGCGCGTCAGCGACCTCGTCATCCGCAACGTACGCCTCCACGAAGGCACCTACCCCTTCATGTTCTGCGAGAACATCGATGTCGACGGCCTCGAGAGCGATTCCAAATACGTCTTCCAGTACGTCCGCAACGCCGTCATCCGCAATGCCCACATCGTCACCAAGGACGCCTTCTGGGAAACCGAGAACGTGACCATCTATGACTCCTACCTCGATGGCGAGTACCTCGGCTGGCACAGCAAGAACCTGCGCCTCGTCCGCTGTCATATCGGAGGCGAGCAGCCCCTCTGCTACATCGACGGCCTCATCCTCGAGGACTGCACCTTCGACCCCGCCAGCGACCGCGCCTTCGAAGACTCCAGCAACATCCAGGCCACCATCAGCGGCGCCATCACAGAAATCAAGAACCCCATCAGCGGACACATCCTCGCCGACAGCGTCGGCCGCATCACCATCGACCAGCACATCAAACAGCCTGCCAATTGTAAAATTGAGGTATCGAGATAAATGAATTAAAGAAGTAATCTTTTTTCTTCAATTTTGGCTGTGCAGCCCCGCCCCATTGGCCCCATTAGTCTCATTAGCTCCATTGGCCCCATGAGAGAGCTGCGAACCCAACTTTCAACTTTCAGCCCTCACCCTTCAGCCTTCCTCTAATTTTCAATTTTCAATTTTCATGCTCTACAACTTCGACACCCCCACCACCCGCCTCCACACCGACTGCGTCAAATGGGACGAGATGCCCGCCGACGATATCATCCCCATGTGGGTCGCCGACATGGACTTCGAGACAGCACCCTGCATCGCCGCCGCCGTGCAGCGCCGCGCCGCCCACCCCATCTACGGCTACGGCCTCGTCCCCGACGGCTTCTACGACGCCATCCGTTGGTGGAACCGCACACGGCACCAATGGGAATTCCCCCGCGAGTGGATCCAATATACCAGCGGCGTCGTGCCCGCCGTCAGCGCCATCCTTCAGGGCCTCTGCCGCGAGGGCGAAGCCGTATTGACCTTCACCCCCGCCTACAACTGCTTCTTCAGCAGCATCCGCAATGCCCACTGTCCCCTCGTGGACTTCCCCCTGACATGGGATCCCGAGGCAGAGACCAGCACCATTGACTTCCAGGCCTTCGAGGAAGCCATCCGTGCCAACGGCGTCCGCCTCTTCCTCCTCTGCAATCCCCACAACCCCACCGGCCGGGTATGGACCTCCCAGGAGCTGCGCAAGATGGCAGAGATCTGCAAGCGCGCCGATGTCATCGTCCTCTCCGACGAGATCCACTGCGAGTTTGTTGACCCCCAGCTCGGTCGTCCCTACGTCCCCTTCGCACCCATTGCCGAGGAAGTAGGCTGCAGCTGGGTCGTCGCCAATGCACCCAACAAAGCCTTCAACATCGCAGGCCTGCAGACCGCCTACATCGTCTGCCCCGACTCCTCCATGCGCCGCCGCATCGACCGCGCCATCAACGACAACGAGACCTGCGACATCAACGTCTTCGCCCCCGTGGCCCTGCAGGCCGCCTACACCCCCGAAGGTGCAGAATGGCTCGACCAGCTCGTGGCCTACATCTACGACAACTACCGCACCTTCCGCCAGCAGCTCAAGGCCGCGCTGCCCCAGCTGCCCCTCGCCCGCCTCGAAGGCACCTACCTCGCCTGGCTCGACGTGCGCACCCTGCTGCACACCACCCCTTCCCCCTCAACCCTTAACCAGAATTCCCCCTCAACCCTTAACCCTTCACCCTTAACCCTTAACCAGAATTCCCCCTCAACCCTTCGCTCGACCTCTGGTCGCTTCGACACATCGAAGAACCCTTCACCCTTAACCCTTAACCAGAATTCCCCCTCAGCCCTCTCCACCTCCAAGGCCCTCGCCAACTACCTCACCACCCAGCACCGCGTCTGGGTAAATCCGGGCGAGATCTACGGTCGCCCCGGCTTCCTCCGCATCAACATCGCCACCCAGCGCTCCCGCCTCAACGAAGCCACCCGCCGCATCATCGCCGGCCTCAAAGCCTGCAATTAACAATTAACAGATTAACAATTAACAGATTCTCTTCACCCTCTCCCCTTAAACTCCTTACGCTCGGCCCTCTTCCCTATTCCATCTTACATTTTCCCTCTTCCATCATATTTTTCTACTTTTGCTGATTGCAGAGTTCAATGTAAAAGTCTTTCAACCTCTTCACGTTGACGGTCGGAAATGGTATGTGCCGTAGCACGTCAAAATGGGTGTCTTCTGTGACAATATAATCTGCATTGGCTACGATGGCACAATCCACGAACTTATTATCATCTGGATCTGCCGTAATCAGATTGAAATGATAATGCGCATCAACCCTTAAAACGTTGTTGGCTCGAAGAATTGCCTCCACAACAATGCTCGCAGCTATAGATGACATGTGAGAGGAAATGATTTCTTCATATTCTTCCAGAATGTCGTTGGTGATACAAAGAGTATAGACTCCATCTATGAAATCTTTCCATACCTTATAGAAAGGACTGCGCTGGGAGATGGATTGCAGAAGACAATTGGTATCAAGGACGATGAGGCGACTCATGTAGCTATACGATAGGGGGTTCGCATGTGCTCTTGCTGCCACGAAGCTACTTTCTGTTCATCTAGAGTCCCATTCTCCCAGAGTCGCTCTATTTCATTCTGTAGTCGGGTATTAAGGAATTGCACGATGACGGCTTTCAACTCAGCTAAGTCGTCTTCACGATGAATGACAGATAGAAGGTTGAGAACCTCATACTGTGCAGGGGACAATGGAGTGGTTGCGTTCATAATCTGTATCTTTTTGCCTGCAAAAGTACAATCATTCTGTATATCAGCCAAAAAAAATGGGCAAAAATTCATCTTTATCGTGATTTCCGCCTCATTTTTGCCCCAAGAAACAGCCCAACCCCCCTCTTCCCTCTTCCATTTTCAATTATACATTATACATTCTTGAAGTATCAAGCGTCCAGAGGTCGAGCGATCAATTATCAATTATCCATTATCCATTAAATACCCCTTTTTTTCTCTTTTTTTTGAAAAAAATCAGATAGTAAATCGTGAAATCGTGAAATTTATGTACCTTTGCAGCGAATTTATGAATAGAAAGGGATTTTTCATCGTCCTCGCCCTCGTGGCTGTCGGCCTTGTCGCCGTCTTTGGCGTTCATGGCTGTCAGCGCCGTGCCGACCAGATGCGGGCGGTGCTGGACTCCGCCTTGGAGCAGAACCGCAACTACATCCCCTTCACCTCCGACTCCGCCCTGTTGGAGGTGGTCGAGTACTACGACCGCTACGGCACACCCAACGACCGACTGCGCGCCCACTATGCCCTCGGCTGCGTCTACCGCGACCTCCACGATGCCCCCATCGCCCTGCTGACCTGGGAGCGGGGCATCGCTGCCGCCGACACCACCGCCGCCGACTGCGACTTCGCCACCCTCTTCCGCGTCTATGGACAGATGGCAAGTATCTATTTCCGCCAATTTATGCCAGAAAAAGAACTGGAGGCCAGAGAGAAACTTTGTCATTACGCACTACTTGCAGGCGATACCTTAAATTATATAGGAGGGCTATTAAGGAGGAACGATGCTTACCTCGCCCTTGGCGACACCGCTGCCGTCTTTCGGAATATTGAACACGTTCGTCACCTCTACTTGGAAAGAGGGTTAAAGGCAGAGGCCGCCCAAGTCTATCCGTCGGCTATTCAAATAGCATTGGACAAGCATCAATTCGAATCTGCACATATTATGATGCAAATCTTCGAACATGAGTCCGGACTTTTTGATGAGGAAGGGAATATTGTCCGGGGGTATGAACGATACTATTACAATAAAGGAATGTACTATCTCGGAGTAGAGCAAACAGATTCTGCAGAACTCCAATTCCGCAAACTCCTCCAATGTGAATCAGCCCGCATTGATGCTTACCGCGGTCTCTTGTCCCTATATAACCAGAAATATAATTCAGATTCCACTTTCAAGTATGCCCGTCTCTACGAAGATGCCTTGGCGAGATATATGAAGAGTACTCATATACAGTCGATAGACCTCTCAAAAGGAATGTATGATTATAGTAATCAACAGCACATTGCCCAAGAGCAGAAAGAAAAGGCTCATCGCTTTCAGATCTCTTTTCTACTATTCGTAATGCTGGCAAGTATCGGAATCCTTATAAGCTTTATGTGGTATCGAAAAAAGAAAAGAGAAAGCGAAATCAGACAGAAAGCGTTGCTGGAAAAATATGACCGGGCACAACAAGAACTTGAAGCAATTCAAAAGGAGGTAGCCATCCTTCAGCAGTCGCCATCCGAAATAGGGAAGTTACAATCCCTTTTGGAAGAAAAGAACGATAAGATTGACACCTTGACATCGTTAATAAAGGATTTGCAGAAGCAAATCAACGACTTCGCCCTTGATACAAACGAGGACTTAATAGACATCGTGCAGCATTTCCAGCAGATAGCTTACCCACAGAGAATAACAAATAAAGAAAATGGCGAACAAAATGTTGTTCCGGCCAGAGCAGCCAAGAAAAGCGAATGGAACCAGCTTTCCAAAGCTATGAAATTGAATCATCCGCGTTTTTATCTCTATACTTCAATCGAGCATCACCTGACATCTCGGGAATTACAAGTCTGTATGCTGTCTTATCTGAACTTCGAAATTGTGGAAATGGCCACGTTGCTAAACATCTCGAAACAATCGGTGACAAACACACGCGCTTCAGTCGCAAAGAAGTTATTTGGGCAGGAAAAGGCCTCTATTCTCAATGAAAATCTTAAAAATCTGTAAGATATTCTTACTGCTGCTTATCTTTTGAGACACAGAAGGATACGAGCTGTTTTACTCGAAAAAGGTGTACTTTTGGTGTACTCAAAGTTCAGCAAGAATTTGGCCAGTATTCATGTAATGTGTATCTTTGCGGCAGTTTTAACCCCAAAAGTACACAAAAATGAAATTTAAGACTTTATTTATCGCGTTCTCAGCCCTATTTGCAGCTGTATCTTCTAATGCCGCGGCAAGCGTAGATGACCCTCTTATTTTGGTTCCAACAATCCCTAACAATGGAAATGACCCCCGTTCCCCCATCCTCACGCCCGTCTTCTATCTCGACGGCTACACGCTGACGGCAGCGGACAACACCCTTGGCAGCACTGTCATGCTCCTCGATGAGGACGACAACGTGGTCTTCACCACCTATGTCAGCATCGAGGGCGACATCCAGCTCCCCACCACCCTCTCTGGTACATATACCATAGAGGTCGTGCGCGGAGGCATCACTTTCATCGGAGAAATCGAGCTGTAATGGCTCGATTTCAACGATGAAATGGAGAAATTTTGAAGATTTTCTTCGATTTGTTTTATTATTCGTGATTTCTTTGCTACATTTGTAGTATTAAACCATCATAAAAATTAACAGTATAAATTTCAGCCATCTATGAAAAAAGAGTTATTCATTGCTATTATCACAACAATCATCATTCCTTGCTCATTATTCTCCTCATGCAGGGACGATGAGGCAGACCCTCTTTTGGACACCAGTGTTTCTCCTGATTATTGTCATGCCATATTTATAGCACGCGTAGGGGAAGAGTATACGTTTGCCAGAATACATGAAGACACGTTGATGTTTTGTGACATTTATTTTCCCACGAGTGACCTTCAGGGGTTAAGCATTGTTGCAGGCGATTTCATAGATGTACGCTTCCTTACTGTCCATAAGTTGCCGGTTGGGGACGGCATTTCTTTCCCTGAGAAGCCTTTGACAAGACGTTGCCATGTGACATTGTGTGAATAATTTCTTAATAAATGAAGCTATGATAACTATCCTACTATTAATACTCTCACTCATTTGTGTGAGTCCTACGTTTGCCCAAAATGGCTATTGGTATCATGATACCTTTATAGAACTCAGAAAGCCAGACACCTCTGTTTTTTATGTACAGCTGAAAGAGGAAAGTTCTTTTGGAACTGAGAAACTGGACTCTGCATTTTCTGTCAAGGGAAGATACGAAGTCATCCGAAAAGTATTAAATACCGGGGTAATTTTAAAAACCGATTTTCGCTCTGCTTTGAAAGAATACTACATATCCGATATCTACACAGATGAAGCTGGAGATTCAAGGAATGAGACAATAGTTCTCCCACGACTCTCTCTTCAGGTTGATGAAGAAACAACTATATCATCAATTATTAATAAGTATAAAGACCAGATTACGTTAGAGGAAATGAAATACGATACTTATACTTTCAAATGCAATGTGTCATCTTCCGATGAAGTTTTGGCACTTGCTTCAGAATTACATCAAATTCCTAAGGTAAAATGGTGTGATCCTGAAAGGATAGTAAAGGCCTCTAATGATGGCGTCTGTTATGGTCAAAAATACCTTCATAATGATTTGGGGTTAGACATTAACATTGATCCAGCTTGGGAAATACTATCTGGCGATTCCAATATTGTTGTTGCGGTTCTTGATTGTGGAGTAGACTTTAATCATCCAGATTTAACTTGTGTCTTGGATGGGTATACGATTGATAATCCATCTGGGAATGGTTCGCCCACTAATTGGAACGAAAATAACACGAAAGAACATGGAATAGCCTGCGCTGGTATAATAGCAGCAGATTATAATAACGATGGAATAAGAGGCATAGCAAGTGGCGTAAAGATACTTCCAATCAACATCTTTCCCGACTATGCAAACAACCTTGGTGAATATATCGTGAATAATCTAAAAATTGCAGAAGCTATCAACTGGGCAGGTTCACGTGCAGATGTCCTTAATTGTTCTTGGGATATAAGTAATTCTTCTGAAGCTATTGAGAATGCAATAAACAATGTCCGACAGAATGGTCGGGAGGGAAAAGGCTCTATTGTGGTAGCTTCATCAGGGAACAACTATGCGACGAATAGTACAAGCGTTAGTTTCCCCGCAATCTTAAGTGGCGTGATAGCTGTGGGTGGTTTGACTTATGGCGGAAATGTTTACATTTATAGTCAAAGAGGTACAGGCTTGGATTTAGTCGCTATTGGCGAAGAAATAACAACGTTGGATAGAGTGGGTGAACTAGGGTTTTGGAACGGAAATTACTTGGTTGGCCCAGCAGAACCTAGTGGAACCTCATTTGCTTGTTCACAAGTCGTAGGTGTAATCGCACTGATGCTTTCTGCAAACCCTAATCTGACGGAAGTGAAGATCCATGATATTCTAAAGAATACCTCACAGAAGTTATCAGGTTTCTCTTATAACTCTTCTGGTTGGAGTAGCGAGATTGGTTATGGTTTGGTTGATGCAGGTGCCGCTGTCCGTGCATCTCTCGGGGAAATAATAGGCCCTGATATCCCTTGTGGTACAGCCGTCTATTCTATAGCCAATCTCCCCAGTGGTTTAACAGTTTCTTGGAGCTGGAGCGAACTGATAGAGGGATTCTTCCTCCTAAATAACACTCCAACAACCAACTCCTGCACTATCCTAAACGACAACAAGGCTTATATCAATGGACAATTAATAGCGACAATAAAGAAAAATGGCGTAACCATTGCTACTCGAACCAAGTCTATCAATACTGGTGCAGATTTATTTGGGTACTGCTCTCAAGACGGCTATTCTTATCCTGGATGGTTATACTCAGGGATGTCTTCTTATCCATTTGTTAGCGGTAGTGTCATCAACGTATTAAAAGGCCCCACTATTACACTTGTTTCTTCAAATTTCATAGGTGCCAACATTACTTATTCCGGTACCACACCTCTTGACTGGACACACCACAATAACACCATTACCTTCCACTTCAAGTACCTGCGTCCCATCAATCCTAATGATCCGATACAAAATCGAACAAGGTCACTCCCTTCTACGGCAAGTTTGGTCATTACAGGAAAATATCCCAATAATTGTAAGACGTTCCAATTTACTGTGAACGGCTCAGAACCATTGGATCCCATAAGCTCAAATGGGGATTCTCGCTCTGAAAGCGTACGATTATCGGTACAATCTACGGGGTCATTATATACATTCACAATTCTCGCACCTAACGATATATCAACAGACATTGTTCCTGAAGTTAAGGATAAAACGTTTAGTGTAGAAGATTATCTCCCATGGCGGATGACCATATCCAATTCATTAACGGGCAAAATTGTGTATAGCAGCGATATTAAGGACTCCTCCCTACAATTAGAAACGGCGGATTGGAGTACGGGAATCTATGTCATAGAGGCAAGAATCGGTTCTGAAGTGCTGAGACAGAAATTCATCATTGCAAGATAACTATAGCTAATTCTTTAATAAAAAATATCTCTATAATTATTCAATTATGAAAAAGCTTCTTCTTTCCGCCATCTTCCTGCTGGGTGCAGGAATGGCACAGGCTCAGTTGAAAGTTGTTGAAAGTGGTGATGTTGTAATTGGTAATACTTCTCCAATATCAGGATCGGCTTTGACAATAAACGGAGCTAAAAATCTGTCGATTAAAAGAAGTGTCTTAAATGCAAGCGGGGCTATTGAGGGTGTTAAATCAGAGGTAACTCGTAATGGAAGTGAATATGCGATAGGCGTATATGGGTCGGCAGAAAAATCTTCAACTAACGGCAATTATTATACAGGAAGATGTTATGGTGTTTTGGGGATTGGAAGTGGTGGTATGCCTGGCTATACATATGGTGTTGCCGGAGTTATTCCAACGACGACTATGGGTGGAGCCGGAGTCTATGGTTCTGCATGTGGTGTATATGGAATAGACCCTGGAGATGAATATGCTGGATATTTCTATGGAGATGTTAAAGCTCTTGGAAATCTTAGCGTGACAGGCAATATCACAGGTGTTCTCTTGACCCCTTCTGCGAATTCAAGTATCCTTCAACATGATTATTCCGTTTCAAATCTAAGAAATAGCAATATAACTAATTTAATAGGAAATTTGCAGCCAACCACCTATCTCTACAAGACAAATCGTCCTTTAGAATCAGATGCCATCAATAAGTACCAACAAAATACAAACGAGGGAGATTCAGTAAAGATTTGTGAGGATGAGGTCCCTCTGTCGTACATCGAAAAACAAATCTATATTAAACACCATTATGGCCTCTCTGCCGACCAACTCGAAGAGGTGTTTCCCGACCTTGTCTATGAAAACGAGGATGGGACAAAGAGCATCAACTACGTGGAAATGGTGCCCATTCTGGTGCAGGCCATCAATGAACTCTCTGCAAAGGTGACCGCCCTCGAAGGTAACAATGGCGCAGCTCGCAAAGTAGCCACAAATGTCGATGGAGTTGGCGAAAGTGTGCAAGTATTGTCCCTCGGACAGAACCGCCCGAATCCCTTCGGCACGACAACAGATATAGAGGTCACAGTACCCGAAAATGTGCAGAGCGCCTTCGTCTATGTCTATGACCTGCAAGGCAAGGAAGTGCAGCAGGTGGATATCACCGGTCGTGGCAAGCAGACCGTTCAACTCAACGCCGCCGAACTCACGGATGGTATGTATCTGTATAGCCTCATCGCTGATGGACTGGTGGTAGAGACACGCAGAATGATTGTGAGGAAATAAAATAAACGCCCTTGATTATGAAAAAATTATTTAGAAGATTTCAGACGTGTCTTCTTGCACTTCTGATACCCTTTTTCTATTCAAGTAATGCTAATTCTCAGTCACTCATATATCTTGATGACAATAATAGTGGAAATTGCTATGACATAGAGGTTCTGGAATCAACCCCATATAGTTACAGGGCTAGTGTTCAGATTCATTATTTATGCGATACAGAGGTGTCCCATGAAGGCCAATCATATCACAACATCTCATTTGGAGATGAACCATTTTCTGATTTATATGGTAAACCATTATTGCCGAAAATCTCACAAAGTATCTATGTACCAACTGGAGCGACCCTGAATGTCAGCGTAGAAGAAGGAATCTGGAAGGAGCTATCTATTGGTACAATCTATCCGATGCAAAAAAACTTATTAGACTCTGGATATGACAATGAAGAATTTGTTATAGAACGGAGTGTATATGAATCTGATTTATATACACCCCAAATGATTTCAATAAGTGATATTATGACGTATTTGCAACTGCAGAATGCGTATGTAGACATTTGTCCATTCAAATATTATCCTAAAGATAATAAGCTGTCAGTATTGTCCAACTTTATCATTCAGGTGACATTTAACCATTTGTCAAACAGCTGGATGGAAAAGTCAAGTATTCCTTTGGGTAAAGATAACTATAATTCCATTGGAAAAACTTTTGCAAATGCGAATATACTCTTACAAGAGTTTTCTGATAGAAAAATCCATGAATCTGTGGCTGATAACACTTATAATTATCTAGTTATTGTAGGTGATATTGCAGGGGCAATGCATAGTAATGCTTTAAGAGAATTCAAAAAGTGGAAATCTTTTAAAGGAATAAAGACCAAGTTTGTTTCAACATCTACCACGGGAACTACTTGTGATGAGATAAAAAACTATATTGTACAAGAATACAGCAGAATAGGTTCAGACCTAAGTTATGTTCTTCTTGTTGGAGATATAGACAAGATTCCGGCCAAGATTCTTCCCTATTATAAGTGGTCAACAGATACGACATTCAGTGATTCATGGTATGGATGCATGGATGGTCCAAACGATGTGCAGATGGATGTCGCGATAGGCCGTTTTTCAACCAATGACACCTTGGAAATCCAAAACATGGTGGACAAAGCCCGCATGTATGAAAGTGGTGGTTATTCCTATTATGGAGGCAATGCTCTCTTAATAGCCAATGCAGAGAACGCCCCTGGTCAATTCCAAGCATGTATGGAAACAATTAGGACAACAACCTATAACACCCCATATTCTTTTGATAAATTGTATGGCGCGTCTATTGCCAATGGTGGCGACAATGCCACGAACTCTGATGTTACTTCAACAATCAACGGAGGATATAGCATCGTAAACTATCGCGGTCATGGAGTCCCGAATGATTGGCCTTTCTGGAATGCCCAAAACGAGTGGTTCCATAGCGACCAGATAAACAACCTTTGTGATAGCGTTTGCTCTGTCTTTTTATGTGTTGCTTGTCAACTATCGAATATACGAGATTTTACAACTTGTATGATGGAAGTCTTCACCCGTTCAGAACATGGGGCAGCGGCTTTCTTGGGAGCTACATTAGATACAGAAAGATCTTCAAACAACACTTTCAACAAAACAATGTATAAGGCTTTACTTAATGATTCAATTGTACACATTGGATTAACAATAAGAGAGGCCTGTAAATCAATTGTAGCTGGCTATTATGGCCAATTGAATGCTTTCCGATATCTCCTTGGAGGTGATCCTTCCCTTGAAATCTGGACAAGTACTCCTTCCAAGTTGTCAAATATAGCATTGACAACCTCGAGTAATAACATTAATATATCTACCAGTGGAATTGATGATTGCAGAATAGCAGTCGTATCAGCTGATGGCGAACTGACAGATTTGATTCAGTCCAATAACTCGAATTTTACATATCCAATACCTTCAGAGAATTGTTACTTTGTGATAAATAAGCACGATTATATTCCGTACATTATTAAATATGACGTCAGTTCAAGCTACATTCAGAACGAGATTATAGATTATGATGCGTATTATACAAATACGCCTCTTTCTATAGGCTATAATGTAGACTCTGGACATCCATATGGCAATGTAATCGTTAAGGCAGGACATACTCTTTCAATAAAAAGAAATGCAGAAATCATCTTAAATGGCGGCTTTTCCGTAGAAAAAGGTGCAACTTTGGTTATTCAATGAGTGAAAATCTATATCTTTGCACCGCCAATTAAACAAAAACTCTTATTATGGGAACAAAAACCTTACAAAAGAATCAAATAGCCTTGATAGGGGCATTATTCTTATTGTCCAGTTTTATTTCAGAGACAAGCAAAGCCGCTACCACAATGTGGCAGCAGAACAGTGTTTGGATGTTCGCTTTTCAATCTGAATATCCGAATTGGATCCATGATACATGCATAGAGCGGTGGTCTGTTGATGGAGACACCGTTATAAATGGCCAGACCTACCACAACCTCTACAGGGATTATTATTATATTGATAGTGCTCCAGTTAAAGGGCTCTGGAGCTATTCCGATACTCCTATCGCAACGGGTAATGTCATCAGCATTCGAGAAGATGCAGGTAAAATATATGCGATTAAGAGTCAATATTTGAATTTCCTAAAAACGCTTTATCCCGAAGAAAACGATTTCTATATAGCCTCGGCTGAAACTGAAGATGAGATGTTGCTCTATGACTTCACCCTGAACGTTGGTGACAGTTATCCTTGTGCCGAAGCTGCAAAGGTCGTTGAAATCAGTCAAATCACAACTCATGACCAAATTCTCCGAAAGGTTCTTAAGCTTTCGAATGGCTTAATTATTATCGAAGGTGTCGGCTGTGTCAATTCAATTGGAACATTGGTAATCTACCAGAACACAAGTCTAACAGATGAGGAGAAACTTGTGGATGAATTGACTGTTCATACGACAGCTCGCCTTGTCTCGTTCGGCATCAGTAAAGAAACAGGAGAATACGAATGTGTATATGATGGCGAATTGGATTATCAAATAATCACAAGGATAAGTGATGCTATTCCCAATTCCAATGTCCCCTCCTGGCACACCCTCTCCGGCCACCGCCTCTCATCACCTCCCACCCGAAAGGGAGTGTACATCAGAGAGGGGAAGAAGGTTCTGATTAAGTGAGCGGCATGCAAGCTTGTTTGCAGATGCCCGAACGTGAAGAACGTATCCAAGGTTCTGATTAAGTGAGCGGCATGCAAGCGCTCGACAAGGATGGATGAATCAAGAGGCTGTTCACCGGCGATATTTTCAAATCAGAAATAGCAAAGAACAATAAATAATCATCCAATTAACCCAGAAATGGCCATGAGTTCGTAAAAAAATAAGTAAAATTTTGGATGCGCGAAAGATTTCACCTACCTTTGCACCTCAAAATATAGATAAAAGCGACAGCTTTCTGAACTTCTCCTAAATAGCCAATAGAAATTAGTATACAGAAAGACTGCTGTTAGCTCACATCCCAAGGATGTGGGCTTTAGCGGTATTCATCTGTATACGAGGTACGGCTATACCCGGAGAAGAGATGTTCTTACCGTTATTGCCCCGCATCCTTTTTCTTTTAAGAATACTATGTTTCAATAAATCGCGTATATATGAATTACAATGAAGAAGACCCAGAAAACCTGGGCCGGCAGGGCGATCAACAATCCTTTGCCGAATTCCTGAAACTATTAAAGGACGAGTTTGGTGAGCTGCTGCGAACTCGTCTGCTAAACGACCGCATCGTGAACTATTTCAACGGTGCCACTATTCACAATCTGGTTATCAACGGGAATATGAACAAGGGCGGCACGGAGTATTATCAGGCGGACAGCCGGGTGCAGGAGGAGCCGCAACCGATGGAGGTCAGGCGCCCCACGGACGACATGATCATCGAGGGGGTGAGGAGGTGTCAGGCTTTCTTCTGGGCGGGCGCTGCCTGGGCCGTGGTTTACCGGGTGCTGCAGAGCGACTACGACGAAAGCAGGAGCGTGAACCAGTTCGAGGAGGATATGTTTCTGCCGTCGGAGGGACTGAACTACAGGTGCAGTCCGAGGACGATAGCCATGGGAATGCAGAATAATACGGTGCTGAGGAGTAAACCCGAGGTGTGGGAGCAGGAGGGCGCCAAATCCCGGATTCTCACCCTCCGCGATGCTTTCCGGGGTGTTTTGAAGGAATTGTTGTAGCGAGGAAAAGGAAAAAGTGGTGGTTTTAGGGCTTAGGATGAAAAAAAAACGCATGATCTTGCGTTATCATTCATTCTTTTGCACTATCTTTGCGCCAGAAATAACGAAAAATCGCAAGACAATGAGCAAAGAATCACTGGAACACCTGCGCGATTATATCCAACTGACGCTGTCGCCCTCCGATATCTCGTGGCTGGCAGACGAGCTCCTTCTGATCTCGCAGAAAGAACAGCAGCTGGAACCTTACACAATCGAGGAGCTGGAGGAGCGCGTGATGGCGAGCGAGCGGCAGATTGCCGAGGGACGGTTCCAGGACTTCGATGAAGCCTTGGACGAACTGGAGGCGGAGTTTGCAGAGGAGGATAAACGAATGACTGAGACGGTATGAGAGTAATCGTATCAGACGATGCCATGCACCGGATTCGCCTGACGGCCAAGTACATCCGGAAGGAGTTCGGCAAAAACAGCCGCGACAAGTTCATGCAGGATGTCCGCCAGATAAGACGGTTGCTGGCAGATAATCCGAATCTCGGCCCAGTGGAGCCGCTGCTGGCTAATTTACCACGGACTTACCGCAGTTTTGTCTTAGATCGTTTGAACAAAATCGTTTATCGCATTGATGAGGATGTCATCACGATTGTGGATTTCTGGGATGTGCGTCGTGATCCAGCTTCCCTGACAAAAGGTGTGGACTGACGTGCTATTTTTTCATTTCTACTACACAAAATGTAATCAAGGTTAACGCAGATTCTTTCAAACCTTTACAAAAACCTTTCAAACCTTTACAATTTTAGCTCCTGCGCGTAAGGTCGTAGGAGCTTCTTTTTTTTGTCCGTACCTTTGCACCAGCAATCCGCAAAGAGCGTCCGCGTTGGGCGCGTCGGAAAGCGGGTGCAAGGAAGTTATGCATAGAATTAGAGATTCTTCTTGAGAGCGGGGCGCGAGGGCGCTTCAGTTATCAATGTATAATTGATAATGTATAATGTATAATTGAAAATGTATAATGTATAATTGATCGCTCGACCTCTGGTCGCTTGATACTTCAAGAATGTATAATGGATAATGTATAATGTATAATGTATAATGTATAATTGGAGTTCAATCGTGAAATTGTGAAATTGTAAAATCGTAAAATCAACATGATCGTGAATTCGTGAAATCAATCTGATCGTGAAATCGTAAAATAGTAAAATCAACGTATGAAATTTCAGAATTTTTTTGACTTCGTCACAATGGCGTTCATCGCCTTGCTGGGTGCGTTCTACATCTGGATGAGCGCAGAAGTCAATTCGTAAAATCGTCAAATCGTCAAATCAAACTATGTTAACTCCTATTGAAAATTTAAGGGCGTGCGTAGAGCGGGCTCGCGCACTGCCGGAACAGGTGCGGAAGAGGCTGGAGCCTGTACCCACCGACCCGTATGAGGCGTTCCTGATGTGGGACCCCGAAGAGCTGCGGCAGGATCGTCCGCTGACGTTCTACCGAAAGCTGAAGAGCAAGCGATTCAAGGCACCGGTGATCTACCCCTTGCCGGTGGTTGTAGAGGACGTCCACTACACCAGCCGCCTGCACGGAAAGAATTGGGCACCGGATTACCGCAGAAGGATAATAACGAGGTACAAAGGTAAGGTGTATCACTTCCTCTGCTCCAATCTCACCATGCTCTGCATCCTGCAGTTCAGGCGCGAGAACCCACGCATCAATGTCATCGAACACCTGAATGGCGACAGCCTGGACGACCGCCCCAGCAACCTGCTGCTATCCACGCAGTCCGCCAACAGCCGACGCAGCGAGAAGGTGATGGAACAGGCGAGGAAGTTAGGCAAGAAATATCAGCCACTCGCCACCAAGGCGGCAGCGGAAGCGAGGAGACGAAGGCGAGAGGAACTCGAGGCGCTACTCGCAGACCCGCACGCAGCAGCCGTCGCCAGTGCCAGCCCGGACATTGAGACGACGGTGGACCTGCAAATAGAACTGCAACTCGATAAGTTTCTGCAACAAGTGTATGAGCCCAAACCTGGGGTTTGGAATGGATAATGTATAATGGATAATGTATAATTGATCGCTCGACCTCTGGTCGCTTGATACTTCAAGAATGTATAATGTATAATTGGAGTTCAAGAAGTGAAATCGTGAAATCGTAAAATCGTGAAATCAAAATGATCGTGAAATCGTGAAATCGTGAAATCGTGAAATCAAAATATCTTTGAACGAGATGGAACAGAAGAATAAATCGACACCGGGGCAACAGCAGCTCATGGACGTCTACGCTTCCATCAGCGACATGCTGCCGGAAAGCACCCGAAGCACCTGGCAACCATTCTTCAGAATGGGACGGACAAGGGAACCCCGACAGGTGAACTGATGGAACGGAAAGATGTAAAGTTCTTCAAGCGTGCGCTCGACCTTGTCGCTTGATACTTCAAGAAACTCGCAAGGCGCCGAGCGGAAATATTGAAACATTGAAAGAGTTTCAAATTTCAAGTTTCAATCGTGAAATCGTGAAATTGTAAAATCGTAAAATCAACATGATCGTAAAATCGTGAAATTGTGAAATTGTAAAATCGTAAAATCAATGAGGTTATCAGAACATTTTACATTAGAGGAGTTCGTGCGCAGCCGAAAGGCGCAGGCACGAGGCATCAAGAACGAGCCGCCGGCGGAGGCGGTGGAGGGGTTGAAGCTGCTGGTGCAGCACATCCTCGAACCGCTGCGGCTGGCGTGGGGACAGCCCATCTTCGTCACCAGCGGCTACCGCAGCCCCGCACTGAACCGCGCCGTGGGCGGAGCGCACAACTCGCAGCACTGTCTGGGGCAGGCGGCGGACATCGTGGCCGACCTCTCGCTGCTCAATTACGACCTCGGACGGCTCATCATCGAACTCAGTCTGCCCTTCGACCAGCTGATCTTCGAGGACTGCTACGTCGAGTACGTGGCAGGACGGCCGCAGCACTGCTGCCGGTGGATTCATGTCAGCTATGGGCCAAGGCAGAGAAGAGAAATCATCTATAACAAATTGAAAATTGAAAATTGAAAATTGAAAATTAGGCTCGCGCACTGCGGGAGATTGGAAATTATTTCACCACAGATTACACGGATGACACGGATTCATCAAGACTTGCTTTTAATTTTCTTTCTGTATTTCACAGATTCGGCGACGGCTTCGCAAGCGTCGCGGCTGCGCAGAGAAAGAAAGGGAGCGTCATAAAGATTTTTGAAAGATTTTGAATAAGATTTTCTCAGATTTCTTCGCGAAGCGAATCATAAAAAGGTTAAGGGTTAAGGGTTAACAATTAACAATTAACTCCTGAAACCCCTGAAACCCTTTGAAACCCCTGAAACCCTTTGAACAGGTTTTTTCGTTCTTTCCGTGATTTTCGATGTTCAAAAAAACAATAACTGTATTTAAAATTTGAGAATTGAATTATGAAAAAGACAACAACAAAGAGTGCGAAGAAGAATGACGCACAGAAGGAGGACATTGTCCTGAACAAGAGTATCGAAGAATTCGAGATGGAGGTGCAGACGCGCTTCGTCACCTTCCGCTACAAGAAAAAGAACGGCAAGATGCGC
>Ga0265299_10000372_pt1 | contig 57235 bp, 55 predicted proteins | sample AusTroGonzalo_MG_4_FD_193485 | JGI IMG/M metagenome (GOLD analysis project Ga0265299, IMG submission 193485) | Bovine rumen microbial communities from tropical cattle in Woodstock, Queensland, Australia - Gonzalo_02 | ecosystem: Host-associated > Mammals > Digestive system > Stomach > Rumen ...
GCATCGGCAATCCATATAACGAGTCACCAAAACACTGGATAGGTCTCAACCCACATACTGCACCCGATAACCTTGCACGTGACCTTATTCGTAATTCATACGAAATCGTTAAAGCCAAATACACCAAGAAAAAATGACTGAATACGAAAAAATGCTTCATAACTTGCCGTATGATTATACGGACAAGGAGGTTCAGGCGAATATCCTGCGGGCGTATTATGCGATGCGCGACCTCAATCAATGCGGTGCATGGGACATGGAGGAGTTGCACCGTTGCATCAAAGCCCTCATCCCGGATGCGCATCCTTCGGTGATTATTTGTCCGCCATTCCGCTGTGACCACGGCAACCGAATCAGCATAGGTGAAGGTTCGTTTATCAATTTTAATGGAGTCTTCTTGGATGGTGGAGGTATTACTATCGGTGCCCACACGCTCATCGGGCCCAACTGCCAACTGTTGACGCCTGACCATCCGCATGATTATCTGGAGCGCCGCCAGACCATAGAAACAGGTCTGCCGATACGGATAGGCGATGACTGCTGGCTGGGCGGCGGAGTAATCGTTTGTCCGGGTGTTACTATAGGAAACCGTGTGATTGTTGGAGCCGGTTCGGTTGTCACTCATGACATCCCTGACGATGTGGTCGTAGGTGGCAATCCTGCCAAACTGATTAAAATGATCGACCCGAAAGAATAAAATCAATTAAAATACTATGCAAATAGCCTTTTACATACTCCTTGCGCTAATAGTGATTGCGGCATTTATATTCGGACCTCGCCTTGCGCACGACAGCACTTTCTCTACTTACGGCGTACGCAATAGTTCGAGCATCACACCTTCGCCCACATAACCTGTGGCTCCAGTTAAAATGATTTTCATTATTGTTTATCTTTCTATATAATTCTAGTTGTGAAACATATAACCGCTATAGGACACGTTTATCGTGCTGTCGCCATAGGCCTTGATGCTGATGCTTTGCACAGAGAAGGCTTTCTGTTTATTATGTGACGGAATAAGCAGGTATTCCGAATCCTTCTTCGCTTTTCGGATAGCGGCTGTGTCAAACAGCAATATGATGTCTTGATATGGGACATGGATGATACCCTCGTGCAGACTGTCTTCGGTAATTTTCTCCGGCAGATATTCCGTTTGTCTGTCTATCCAGTTGAATCTACGGTATCCTTGCGGGCAGAGGTTTCCGCCTGCCGGTTTATAGTAGTCCATCGTCCATGTCACCTCACGCTTCGGGGTGTCGTCAACAGAACAGGATTCGTCGATCCATCGGCTCGCAAAGTCATCTCCGTAACTGGTTTGCATATAGGTCAACTCTCTTTCAAAATCACGCACGTCTATGTTGGTCAGGGAATCGGGTAACGTATAGATTTTGAAAGGCGTTTGCAGGTTGTTTTCCGCAACTATCTTGTCTATCTTTGCTGTCAGAACAGGTCGGCAGAGACGGTAGTAGTTGAGCGGATGTCCGGAAGACAAGATGAATAGCGCCACGAACGAAAGAGCCATCCAGAGGAAGCGCTTGCGCGGCATAACGAGCATAACGATGCAGATGGCATAAAACCAAATCAGCAAGGTCAGCAGATAGAGCCGTGGCGGTGTGATACCATAGTCTGCGAAGCGGCGCACAACACCCACAGACATCAGAACGAGCAACGGTAGAATGGCTATCGGCAGCCAACGCGTTAGGACTTTGCTTTGCCATGAGTCATGGTTCGTTACCTGCGGATAAATCAGTAAATAGCAAAGGACATAAGCGCCCATGACGGCTGATACTAGCCATGAGATCATACCTTTGGGCAACTCCCAATGAACCAAAATAGTGATTCCATAGACATAGAGAACGAGGATGTAACATCCCAACAGCGGCAGTAATAACCACGAGACGATTTTGGTGAGGAATGACGGCATGTCCGCAGAGGCGTTGTGCTTGCGTTCCGACTGCGGGATGAGCGCCAGAAACAGTATTCCAAAGAGCAACACCGAGCACACAATCATAATGAGTACGGGTACTTTCTTTCCCGCGTCAAAATCGAAGAGCGCCGCTGTGCCATATACAAGTCCTTCTAATCCGCCTGCCATTACCCATGCCGCTATACCACTAATGAGCAAGGCTCCGCAAAGCGACAAGATGAAATGCCAGGCTTTGAGGTCGTCTTTTTCTTTCAAAAAAGAACCGAACGGAATGAGCAGCACAACGAGTGTCATCCATGCCACATTACCGATCTGAAACGCAGGAAGTCCGCGATTCGGTATAATATCCGTCAGGACAAGGAGAACACTATAGACCGCACAAACAGCAAGCGACACGCCTTCTACGATCCATCTCTTTCGTTGGCTTTGCTCCTCTCCCCACAGCGATGTTGCCATGCTGACCGGTATGCCTGACACCATAAAAAAGAGCAGGCACAGTAAGACATGACTATGGGACGGTTCTCCAACTATCAAATAGGATAGTATAGCTGTCAAACAAACCAGTAAAACGGTCGTTACCGGAAAGCGCTTTACTATGCGCTGGAGCGATTCGCTAATATTTCTCAGCGATAAGCGTTGCTTAAGAGATTGAAGATTCATAATTTATATCGCCTTTTGGTATGCCAGGCTATTATTCATAATGTCTGATTCGAACGTCTATATCGGGTAGTTGTGCTGCGATGCCGGACACGTCGGTTTGGCTGTAGTGATACGGGAACAGCACTTCCGGTTGGATGATACGCGCCGCTTCAATCAGTTGCTCCGGCGTCATTGTGTACGGTTGATTGCACGGCAGGAAAGCGATGTCAATATCCTTAATGGCGTCCATTTCGGGAATGACTTCCGTATCTCCTGCGATGTAAATACGCAAACCATCCAGCGTCAGGATGTAACCGTTATCGCGGCCTTTCGGATGGAACTGCAGATGCCCTTCGGTCGTGTTGTACGCCGGAACGGCCTCTATGGAAATATTGTCTGTCAATTGGCGCTTGTCGCCATTTGCTATGACGATACCTTTGCCCAATATATCGGCAGATGCTTGGTTTGCAATCACTTGCGTATAGAGTTCGTGCGACAAGTTATGAATCGCCTCTTTGTCCAGATGGTCATGGTGTTCGTGCGTGATAAGGATGAAATCCGCAGTCGGCATGGTGGTGTAATCAATCGAACGGTTACCGAGGTGCGAAACGGGATCGACGAAGATCTGCTTGTCGCCGGCTTCAATCCATATACTGGCATGAACCAGCGCGTGGAGTTTCACACTCATGCCGTTAGGTGTCCGGAACTCATCGCACTCATAGACATCAGTCTGAACAGTCTTGCCTGCCGTTTTCCACGCTTCCAAACCGCCTTGCAGCTCCACGATATGCGTGTAGCCCATCGTGTATAACTTGTCTCCCGCCTCATGGCTGCGATGACCAACTCTGCAATAAACGGCAACAGTCTTGGACTTATCCAACATACTTGTAGCATCGTCGACGAAGGAATCGCTTTTCCAGTCGATGTTCATCGCTCCCACGATATGCCCTTGTCCGTACTCATCCGGCGTGCGCACATCGACCAACTGCACATCCGGTTCGGCGATAGCCTGTTCAAACTCATCCGGCGTCATGGTCGGATACTTCGACGCACATGCCGCAAAAAGCATTGTGCTGATGGCAAAAAATAACTTTTTCATACTATATCAAATCGCTTACTGTTAAAGGTACATAGTTAATCAGGTCCGGCACATCGGCGATGAAGCACGAGTCATCTCACAAACTGACACATGTCCCTCTTAGGCGGAGCGGACACGGTCTTTCTCCCGTTCCGTCGGGAGAACGCTCCGCGTCGTAGGTCACTCTACCTTCAACTCGTCTTTGAGCTCGTCCTTCATTTCCTGCCAGTCGGATTGTGCCTCCTGCAACTCGGAATTGATTTCCTCTACTGCTTCCTGTATAGCCTCTTGTTTCTCCTGCTCGGAAACTTGGTTCTTGTTACCGTTGAGAATCCAGCCGGCTTTCCAGCAAATGAGCAACACCAGCACAACTGCTAAAATAATCAAAATCCATCTAAGGATTCCTTTTCCATTACGTTCTTCCATAATCTATTGTTAAATTATTAATACTCTCTTTGCATCCTCTAAAATCTTGTCATGGTCAAAAGCCAGTTTAGGCAGCGCATTCAACGGCCACCATTTTGCTGCAGCAGCATCGTCGGCTGCACAGGCTTCTAGCATAGCGGTCATAGCGGTATATGCAGCCGTGATAACTCGTCCACGCGGGTCACGCTCTACGTCGGAGTATATACCGACGAGTTGCATACCGGTCAACACAATGCCGGTCTCTTCCTCCAGTTCGCGCTCTGCACAATGAGCCACCGTCTCATCCATCTCCAAGAACCCACCGGGGAATGCCCAGTAGCCCTTGTACGGCTCATTACCGCGTTGGATGAGCAGCACATGCATCTGTCCGTCTTTCTCAGCAAAGAGCACAGCATCAGCCGTCACACTTGCCCGCGGCCAACGATAGGCATACAGCCCATCCGGTGTCAATTGATAGTCTTTCATTGTGCTAACTTCTCCATCACGTCCCAGAACTCCTTCGGCAGACGCATTTTCATTTCGTTAATAATCTCATCCGGAATCTCCTTGTAATACGCCTGCGCTATACCGCCTGTGATACAAGCGAGGGTGTCTGAGTCGCCGCCAAGCGAGACTGCCAAACGGATGGACGATTCGAAATCGTGGCTGTCGAAGAAGGCTATGAGCGCGGGAGGCACGGTGCCTTGGCAGGAGGATTCCCAATCGTAGGTCGGACGAATCTCATCGCAGGTGTGCTGCAGATCATAACCGAAGGTCTGCTCGATATAGGAACGGATAGCTTCTTTCGTCTCGCCCTGACGAGCCATAAAGATAGCGGCTGCCGTAGCCTGCGCACCTTTGACTCCTTCCGGATGGTTGTGCGTAATGATAGCGGAGCACTTAGCCAAATCAAGTGCCTCTTCTAACGAATAGGCAGCCCAACCGCACGCGGAGGCACGCATGGCGGAACCGTTGCCGTAGGAGTTGTACGGATGACGCTTGCCGTCTGCAAACGCATTGCCCTTGAAGTCATGCAGTTTCTGCGGACTGAAGAGCCATGTGCGGAAGCCGCCACCGTAGCCACCCATAGGGCATGGGAAATGCTTTGCCCAATAGACCAAGCGGTCTTCCAACTCGGTCAGCGTACGGCCTGTATTCACGAGCCAGTCCGCCACAGCGATCGTCATAATGCTATCGTCTGTGTATTCCGCACGCTTGTCAAACAGCGGCTGAAACTCGGTCGTCTTGATGTTGTCAAATTCATAAACGGAACCTACGGTATCACCGATAAGGGCACCTAAACAGGGGAATTTACTTGTATTCACTTTTTCTTAATTTTACTCGTACATTTGTTTGAGTTTCACACTCTCTTCCTTGAATTCCTCGCGGAGATGTTCCGGTTCGCGATAGATAGCGCCGCAGTTTTTCAGGGTGTATTTCTTGACTGTTGTAGCTCACCGCCAAGACATGCCATTAACTAAAAAATGTCGAGTGTTAATACTTTTGACTTTTTACTTCTCCCAATTTATGCCACGGAGGCAGACGGGGAGTTTATGACCGTGTGCTCGGTGATGTGCGACGCACTCACAGCACTTGCCGTGCCGCGGGCAATTCTCCTTTATACAGGGGCATTCTATGTTATTATGTGGACAGGGCATAAAGATTATTCTTTTACAAGTGGGGTGTAGTGTGTGTAGGGGGTATTGGGTATTAGCGTGTGCGCTAAATCAAAGCCATTTCCTATGAGAACTAATCTATTCATGCTACTGGGATATGCTGCTATCTCACAAATTTGCGGTGCAAATTTACAAAAAATATTTGGAATATACAACTTTTAGACCTAAAAAATCTATTATGCTCGCATAAAGAGTTATTTTGGGGCTAAAAGATTGTTGTTTGCACATTAGTGCAGACGTAATTTCGGAGTGGATACCCTTTAGGGGCGTGCCGAAATTACTATTTTCAAATATACAAGATTTTAACAAAAAAAATAGTCTGTGCTTGCACAAGCATGTTTTTTGGTGCCCCTATAAACTGCGAAGCAATAAACGGCTTTAGCCAATAAACAGCCGCAGGCTACTAAACTGCGAAGCAATAAACAGAAAAATCTCCGATTTTCTTGCATATATCAAAAAAAAATAGTACCTTTACAAAAGTTTTAAAGTGATATCATCACTTTTTGATTTGACAATTTTTACTATTATACAAAGTATAATAGTGGGGTAGGGTTTTTATAGGTCAAGACATAGCCAAAACACAGCCAGCAAGTCGAAAAAAATGACTTAAATAGTGGTTCCGAGTGCCACATTTTTAGACGAACATAAAAAAATCACTCAAAGGCACAATTTTTGTTGTATTAAATTTAACTTTTGCTTGTTTGTTGCATCTTATAGAGTGTAAGCCCAGAAAACGGACTGGCAAAAAAAAGTACAGACATCCAATAACAGCATTTATGCAACGATTTTTATTACCCCTTTTATGCATCCTCACAAGCATTCCTGTGTTCGGTCGTGTGATTTGTGACACCACTTGTCACGCACCTGAAGACGAGTTTCGTAATTTTGCAGTGGTCTCTCCGGTAGGCCGCAGTATGGTGACGCACATCGAGCAGGCGCCGCGTTTGACCACGCTGGACAACAAGACGATTGCGGTGGTAGGTGTCAGTTTTATGGCGCACGTCACGCACCCCGAAATCAAACGTATCATCGAAGAGAACTACCAGAACGTCACCGTTCTGCTGACCGATGTGATGGGCTATGCCGGTCCCTACGCTGGTATGGGTATAGACCGCGAGCAGGCCAAGCAGTTCAAACAGAAACTAATTGACTATCATGTAGATGCCGTCATCTGCGGTAACGGCGGCTGCGGTATCTGCACGCCCAAAGAGACCGGTTCGGCGATAGCGGCGGAGTACCTGGGCATTCCGGCGGTGGTGGTTGCCGGTCCGGGATTTACCGACCAAGCGAAATACACGGCTTACAACAACGGCGTAGCGGTGCTTCGTACGGCTGAGTATCCGGGTGCTTTTGCCACGCACACGGAGCAGCAGTTGATAGACAACACCCGCAATGTGACATGGCCGCAAATCCTCGCAGGTCTTACCACGCCTATCACGCAAGCCGAGATAGATGCTGCGACAAACGCCGATCATGGCGACCTGCGCGACGATGTGTTCTGGGGCAACATCAACCAGATAGACTCGTTCTTCACGCAGATGCAGTGGACGGACGGCCTGCCTTTCGTGCCGCCTACGTACGAGGAAGCGAACCGCTATCTGGAGTACAGCGACTACGCTTGGCACGAGACGGTAGCTGTCATGCCGGGTGCCTACCGCAATGTGACGGCTTGGCACGTGGCAGTCAATGCGATTATGGCCGGTTGCAAACCCGAATACATGCCGCTTCTGATAGCGATAACGAAAGCGATGGCGGGTCCTGAGTTCCGCCGCACACTCCTCTCTACGCACGCGTGGGCTCCGTATTGTATTATCAACGGTCCGATGGCGCGTCAGATAGGTATTGACAACGGGCAGGGACAGATCAACGAGAAAGCGAACATGTGCATCGGCCGTTTCCTCAACCTAGCTATCATGAATATGATGGGTTATTACGTCAAAGCCAACCGCATGGGCACTTTCGGTTATCCGATGGCATGGTGCCTGCTCGAAGACGATGCCGCCTGTCAGCGCGTAGGGTGGGAACCGCTGCATGTACAATGCGGCATGGGTATCAACGAGTCCGCCGTGACCGTCACCTCGGCGCTCCTGTGGGGCAATAACATGGCGGTCTCTACGCAGGAACCGCAGAAAATCATGCAACTCATTGCTTGGGACTGTTCGGAACGAGGACAGTGTGCCTTAGGTAGCAGCCAGCAGTTCACGCCTCGTACCATCCTCATGACCGAACCCGTTGCACGCCTGTTGGCCACTGAGTTTGAGACACTCGATGAACTGGAGGACAGTCTGATTGTTTATTCGCGCCGTCCGGTCAAAGAACGTGCGTTCGCTAACCTCTACGCCAATACCGGCGGTCAGAAAGACTACACCATGAACCAATATACGCGCTGGATAGAGCAGTCAGAGGGCGGGCAGACTACGCCTACTGCGCCTTGGTACGACCGCACGGAAGCCACGCAGATGACGGTGCCTTGTATGCGCAAGGACTCCACCATCTTTATCATCACCGGCGATACGGCACGCAACAAAGTGCAGGTCATGCCGGGCGGCAATTTCTCCACTGCCGCTGTGGAAGTGCCTGCCCGATGGGATTCTATCATGGAGGCGAAAGGCTATCCGTCCTTGGAATCGTTCTACCTTACGGAAACGGGAGAAAACACGCCGACCAATATTAGTGTGACGAACGAAAGCAACCTGCCCATCCGCCAACAAGGCACGATGATTATTAACGAGAATCATGCCCGCATGGCTATCTTCGATGCCTCCGGTAAGATGATTGCTTCCACGACAAGCAATTACAACCTGCGCAGCCTTCCCACCGGCGTGTATCTCGTCCGCCTCGCAGGAGTAAAGGGCGTTTATAAAGTAATCAAACAATAAATGATAGTTCCTATGCGTAAGATTCTTTTCTTCATCACAGTACTGTGGTTCACCCTGCCTCTAACAGCGCAACAACCTGCGTCCAACAGGCAGCAAGGCAAGCAGTATATCGCGCAGCAGATTAGTCAGTATGTGTCGCTTTTCTCGCTCAACGAGCAGCAAGCGCAACAGTTTGATGCGCTCTACAAGGCGTACAACAAAAAGATGCGAGCCGTTCACGACCTCTATCAGAAAGAGCCGGTGGCGGAAGGAACGGCACTGACAGAAGACCAAGTGGAGCAACGTATCTTGGACAATTTCGCGCAGAGCCGTGCTATCCTTGACGTGCGTGAGCAGTATTACAAGCAGTTCCGCCAAATCCTCACTCCGTCGCAAATCAACAAAATCTTCGAGGACGAGAAAGCACGCCGTGCGCAGATACGTAATAAGAATGGCTAATGGCTAACGGCTAATGGCTAAAATAATAACAATAGACAGACCCACAGCGGAAGAACTGATAGGGCGGTACCACAAGCCGCTCTATTGGCATATCCGGCGCATGGTGGTCAGTCATGAGGATGCCGAAGATGTGCTGCAAGAGACGTTCATTCAGATTTTTGAGCATCTTGCGGACCTAAAAGATGTGTCGCAAGAGCGTGCATGGGTGTATCGCATCGCCACGAACGAAGCGCTTCAATGGTTGCGCAGTCGGCATGAGTTCCTATCCTTGGAAGATGAGGATGCCACGCCGCTCATCAACACTCTGCAAGCGGATACCTATACGGACACCGGCGACGCACTTGTACTGCTGTTCCAAGAAGCTGTTTTGACGCTTCCGACTATGCAGCGAACGGTCTTCAACCTGCGCTATTATGATGAACTGCCGTACGAAGAAATAGCCGCAATTACAGGTTCGTCAGTAGGTGCCGCCAAGACCAATTATCATTTCGCAAAAGAAAAAATTAGTAAGTATATATTAGAAGTTAGAGGTTAGACCGCTAACGCTGTTAGATGTTAGATTATGGAACAAAATATTTTTGAAAAAGTAGGCAAAAAGATGCCATATATTACTCCGGAAGGGTTCTTTAACCGCTCGGAGAAAGAGTTGCGCGCGATAGCAAATCATAAATTTGAAATCATAAATCATAAATTGCCAACGGTCAATAGACGTTGGTACTATGCCATTGCTGCTTCGATAGTTCTTGCTATTGGTATTTTCGGTATTGTCCGCTTTTCTTCGCCAGCGGCAACGCGAGTGGAAGCTTCTTTCTATTCGCAGACTTACGACAATTCAGCGGACTGGTCCGACTTCGCCGATGCGGATATTTTTTTGGATAATATTGATTAAATAGTAAATTGAATTTATAAACCGCTTCAAATCAGCAAGTTAGATTTTTGCTTTTTAGGGCTCGAAGACAATTAAATGGGGTCCCCGCAAATTCGGGATACCCGAGAATTATAATTCTTAATGTTATTCCAAGTCGTTGAGATCAACTAACTTATTGACGATGGCGTAAACCGTCAGACCGGCGGTAGAATGAATATTGAGTTTTGCGGTAATATGCTTTCGGTGGGAAACGACGGTGTGCATGGAGATGCAAAGCACATCCGCGATTTCTTTGTTACTTCGTCCGTGCACGACTTGAATCAGCACGTCTTTTTCCCGTTCCGATAGTTCTTCCGTATCCGGCTGCGTATGACGTCGGTGGTTGTGTGGATGAATCTTCGTCAGAGCCGGACGGAGGATGTCATCTTCGATAGCACAATGGTCTGCAAAATCATGTTCCGTGTGCCATAAGTCGGACATGACACTGATGAGCGTGTAAGTGACGGTTCCTTCTGTAGATGTCGGCTGGGTCGGATAATACTTAATAATCAGGTTCTTTATCTCCGTCAGTTTGTCGGTAATGCGCTGGTCATCGTGTTCGTGTTCGTCAAACAGACCGGCGTTCTCGTGTTCTATATGTGTGCGAATCTCGTCCACGAACTCATCATAACAGCGCAAAATCAGTCCCGGAATCTTGGTGGTCGGGTCGGCAGGAATAATCGCCTCAATAAGTGCCCTGCGCAGACGCGGCAGACGGAAGTGTAGAAAATACGTGTGGGCATTATGCAGATAGCGCTGAAGCGTTGGTATGTCAATGTCAGCAGGTACCACGTGTTGATGGAATACCTTATAATTGACGATGGCTAAGAACGTAGGTGTGTGTACATTATGCGATTTGCACATTTCTGCAATGGTCTGTTCACCTACACCCATCTCCAAGCCGAAACGGCTGATAATCTGAATCGCATCTTCTTCATGCGACATCAACTCACAAATCTTATCCGAACCCTTGTACATACCATTTTTTTTCAAAAAACGGTGCAAAGATACACAAAAAATCCCTTATGAGCAATAGTAGGAAGCAAAATCACAACAAATAGGGATTGTTCAAAATGGGGAAAAGCAGTAACTTTGTATTGTTTATTGAAAGGGCAAAAGAAATGCGACAAAAGAGACAAACAATAATTGCTATTGCATTGATATTATGTGTGTTATGTCTGCATGCGGAAGATAGTATCAAGGTGAGTGCTGCGGATTTGCAGGCGCTGATGCAACGCGTGGAGCGCTTGGAACAGGCACAGACGCATCCCAATAAATTGGGATATGTGGATGGTCTCACAGGAGCTTCCAAGCAAGTACCGAAAGACACGATTAAAGGTGAAAGGTTAACGGTGAAAGGTGAACGGGACTCCGTCAAGGCCGAGAAACAACGCCAACGTCGTTTTTGGATCGGCGGCTATGGAGAGGTGACGGCGAAGCATTGTTTTTACTCCAACAGCTACTTGCGTTATGGCAAGAACCCCGAGAAATACGCCAATGACCATTTCGGTGAGTTCGATTTGCCGCACGTGGTCATTTATCTGGGTTATGACTTCGGTAAAGGCTGGAGTGTCGGCACGGAGATTGAGTTCGAACACGGCGGTACGGAAAGCGCTATCGAGATAGAAGAGGAAGAAGGCGGCGAGTACGAAAATGAGATTGAGCGTGGCGGCGAGGTGGCGTTAGAGCAGTTCTGGTTGCAGAAGGTGTTTAACCGTTATGCCATCCTCCGTGCGGGAATGCAGGTCATCCCTGTAGGCGCATTGAACGCACACCACGAATCAACGGAGTATTTTGGCGTCTATCGTAACGAAGGCGAGTTCACAATCCTGCCGAGCACATGGCACGAAGTGGCATTGACGTTCATGGGTAGCACGAAGAACGGTTGGCACTATCAGGCAATGTTTCTTCCGGGATTGGATAGCGACCGTTTCAACCGTAAGAACTGGATTAAACCGGGTGCAGGCAGTCCGTACGAATTCAAGTTGGCGAATGTGTTCGCCGGCGCAGCACGGGTTGATTATACAGGCGTGGAAGGTTTGCGGTTGTCGCTCTCCGGCTATTGCGGCAACTCGTTCCGCAACACGCTCAGCAAGACCAATGCCGAACTGGATGCGAGTGCGTACAAGGACGTGAAAGGCACGGTTTCTATCGGCTCGTTTGATTTCGCATACAAAGGTTACGGTGTCATTGTGCGCGGTAGTGCTACCTACGGACATCTGAGCGATGCCGCCGCTATCACGCAATACAATATATCCATGCGTAAAGGTTCGGTGTCGAGCAAACAATGGGTGGCAAGCGACGCCGTGGCAGCAGGCATAGAAATCGGGTACGACATCTTGAAGCCTACCCCCGTCCCCTCCCTAAAAGGAAGGGAGGAAATGAAATTATACCTCTTTGCGCGATATGATTATTACGACTCGATGTTGCGCTACGACAACCGGCCGACGGACATGTATGCGTGGTGTGGACGGCATCGTATAGCAGCCGGTATCAATTATTTTCCGATTAAGCAGATTGGCATAAAAGCCGAGTTCTCATACGGAATACTCAAACCGGGAACACGCGCGGATGGTACGCGCGGGAAGCTCTATAACGATGAACCGCAAATCGCCGTCGGAATCGTTTATGCAGGATTTTATGAACTAAATCACTAATAGTTATGAACAAGAAATTTATTCTATTTGCCGCATGTGCACTGAGTTTGGTGGCATGCGAAAAAGGAGGAGGTGGAGTTACCTCGGACAAGGAAGCGGCACTGCAGCAGGCAGTTACGCCGTATGTAGAGAATACCGTCGTTGCAACCTATGGCGCCATGGCGGATGCCGGTTTGACTTTGTTGGACCAGTGCGAACAGATTCTTGCGAAAGTGGAAGCCGGAGAGGACTACAGCAAACTGATGGAAGGCGCCGGCACGTCTTGGCGTGCGATGCGCAAGCACTGGGAGCAAAGTGAGGCGTTTCTGTACGGACCCGCTTCGGCGCATAACATTGACCCCCACATAGACTCGTGGCCACTGGATTTCAATGCGATGAACGCCCTTCTGCACGACTCCGTCCGCATGGCGGCGATTGAGGAAGAAGGCGGTGCATACGTGGGTGACAAACTCGGCTACGCGCTCAAAGGATTCCATGCAGCGGAGTATCTGCTCTTTGAGAGTGTGGAGAAAGACGGTCGTGCGGTCGGTACCGGTCGTCCCCATGCCGCTAACCTGACGCACGCCGAAGCGGTTTATCTGCTCGGTATCGTAGAAGACCTGGCGCAACAGGCAATCCTGTTGGAATATGCTTGGGCTGGCGAAGTGAGTGAAGCCAAGACGGCTATCTTGGAGGCCGGAGAAGTGGAACCGTACGAAGACCGTTACGGTTGGCAGATGATGAACGCAGGCAAGGCAGGTTCTATCTATGTCACCTACCAAGAGGCGGCAGAAGAGATTATTGCCGGATGCATTGATATCGCCGGTGAGGTAGCAGACCTAAAGATGGGCAATCCGTATATCAGCAGTACAGCGGAGCAGCGCGATTATATCGAGTCGCCATATAGTTGCACGTCCACGGAGGATTTTGCGGATAATATCCGTTCCATTCAGCGCGCCTATTGCGGTTCGCATGCCGGAGACCATTCCATTTCCAATTATGTCTATCGTCAAGATGCGGAACTTGACGCACGCGTCCGCAAGGCAATCGAAGGTGCAATCAAGGCCATCGCAGAAATCGGTGATTTTGAGAACACAGCCCAGAACAACCCGCTTGTGAAAGCTGCCATCGACCAAGTCTCTGCACTTGAAGAAGTCCTTGATAAAGAAGTGCTGCCACTTCTGTCGAAATAACGCGATCACGAAATCACGAAATAACGAAAAAAATCTCACCATTATGAGAAAAGAATTATCTTACAGCAACGTAAGTTGCGGTCTTACAGCAAAGCGGTCTAACAGGCTATTTATAGCCGGTCTTACAGCACTCTGTGCGGTCCTATTAGTGGGCTGCAAACAACCAACACCGGGACCGGAACCTGAGACCGACATGCCTGACTGGTACTACACCGGCGGTAAACTCGGCACGACCACCAACCTCACGTCCATGACTTTCCGTCAGCCGACACCGGCCACGGAGAACGCAGGTCTCGGAACGGCATTTGCACAAGGTGACCAGATTGCCGAGAAACCCTTTGTGACCAACGAGACAGGCCGTCAGCACGGCTTAGGACCTGTCTATGTCCGTTCATCGTGCCAACACTGCCACCCCAACTACTCGCACGGAACGAGTGTGCCGGAGGGTAGGTATAACGCTTCGGAAGTAGGCAACGGCACGCTGCTTGTGGTTATCAATCCTACCACACAGGCCTATGTGCCTTGGTTGGCCGGAATGCCGCAACTGTTTGGCGCTGCTCCTTTCAAGGCACCGCTTGACCCCGACCAGATCACCGTCAAGTGGAAGACCGCGACCGATGAGCACGGCAATAAGTTTGAGGACGGCGAGACCTACGAACTGCGTTACCCCGAAGTGACGATGCCCAACACCGCCGTCTATGTCTATAATCAAGGCTACCGTGATCCGGACGGACTGCTCGAATCGCAAGGCTACGAGATCAAACTGGAGAACACTATCGGCGTTTATGGTTCGGGACTGCTTGATGCCATCACTGATGCGGACATCATTGCCCAATACGAAAAAGAGGCAGCGGACGGCAAGTTGAAAAACGGTCTGAACCCTGCTTTCTGGAACGGCGGTTTCCAGACTTCCGGCTATTACAAGAACGACCCGCAATGGGGACCGAAACGCTTCACCTACGCCCTCACACGCGGTCCTATTATGGATGCGGCAGGTGCCAATGCCATCTGGAATATCACCAATGTCACCCGTTCCGACCGCAAGTATCACTACTTGGATTTGAACGGCACTATCTATGCCGAGTACGCATCCAAAGATCCGGAAGTGCAGGCTAAGTTCGGAACGGAAGAAGAGATATACAACTACCTGACGAGCAAAGAATTGCCGGCAGAGATGAGCGATGACGAGTTCACGCAAGTAATGATCTGGCATCGTGGCTTGGCTGTTCCCGCTGCCCGTAACGTGACCGACAAACAAGTGCTGCGCGGCAAGGAACTCTTCTCGCAGATTGGCTGCGACTACTGCCACCGTCCCACATGGACTACCGGACAAGACGAGGTGCGTGACCCGAATAACTTCAAAGGATTCACGGCTTCCATGCCACGTTACCCGAACCAGAAAATCTGGCCGTACACCGACATGATTCAGCATAAACTCTGCATGGAGAATGACATCCGCACAGGCTGGTGCCGAACCACGCCGTTGTGGGGTAGGGGCTTGCACCGCAAAGCCACCGGTGACACCTATGAAGCACGTATGCACGACACCCGTGCCCGTAATGTCATTGAGGCTATCATGTGGCATGGTTACAGCTCCGAGTCCGATGCCTATTGGCCAACACAGCAGTTCTACAAACTGAATAAGGAAGACAGAGATGCCGTCGTTGCTTTCATCAATGCTATCTAAGCCGGGAACTTGGCTGTTGCACATTGCCCTGACGACTATCCTCGTCGGGGCATGTGTGACGCATTTCTTTGGAGAGCAAGGCGAAATCCATCTGCGTGCCGACCATGCGGAGTCGCTAAACCTTAAACGTTCAGCGCTAAGCTTGTTTTTATGGGATTTTCAGGTGGTATATGATAGCGACAATAACCCGGTCGATTATATAGCGGACCTACGTTTGTTGGACAGAGGCCGTCAACCGCTCAAAGTGGATGAGGGTACGCTACGCATGAACAAGCCGCTTAAATACCACAACTGGCGTTTTTGCCAGTCAAATTTTGACAGCGACCAATTAGGTGTGACGCTCCGTTATAACTACGATCCGTGGGGTATCGGAATCACGTACACCGGTTATGCGTTGCTGCTAATTGCTATGATTGCGTTCTTTTTCCAACCCCGCACCCGCTTCCGCGCCTTGTTGAAAAGTCTAACAGCGAAGCGGTCTAACAACGCAGTGGTCCTACAGCGCAGCGGTCTAACAGCGTTAGCGGTCATCGCCATCATATTGGCGATTATTATGACGAAAGTGGTCACTCCAAAGCCGCCATTGCAACCGGTTTTGCAAACACCATTACTCGGTATTCATGTGTCCGTAATCATGTTGGCGTACACGCTCTTTGCCATCATCGCCATCAACGGCATCCTTGGACTTTGTATGCCTAAACGCAGAGAACAACTGATGCACCTCTCGCAGATACTTCTTTACCCCGCTGAGTTTTGTTTGATGGCCGGTATTTTCATCGGTGCCGTATGGGCGAACATGAGTTGGGGACGTTACTGGGGTTGGGACCCGAAGGAAACGTGGGCGCTGATTACGATGCTCGTCTATGCTCTTTTACTTCACCTTCCATGGCTGGCAGGGAAATTAAAAATTAAAAATGAAAAATTAAGAATTACGTATCACATATTTAGCATCGTTGCCTTTGCTTTCGTCCTATTCACCTATTTCGGCGTAACATATCTTTTGGGCGGTTTGCATTCTTATATGAACTAAATAGATTAGAACTCGACAACGGAGCCAATGGGTTGGTCTAATAGATGAACGGCATTCCGTTCGGCGATGGAATGTGCGATGCTGTCGGGTTCATACCAAGGATGTTTGGCAAGGGCGAACTTGCTGTGGTGGACGGTGAAGACCGCCTTGGCTTGCAGGTCTGTGATGGCTTGCTCCAGACCTTTCGGCGTGGTATGGATATATCTCCAGTCGTCATTATACTGCCCGTTTTCGAGTATCGCCAAATCGACTTGTCCGAATTGTTCGCGGATTCGCTTGAAACGACCGTCAAAGCCACCGTCGCCACCTATATAGACCTTGCGACCGCCATCTTCGACCATGAACGCAGCCCAGAGAGTCTGATTACGTGCACCTAACAAGCGATTCGAGAAATGCCTTGTCGGCAGACAAGTGATTGTTATTTCGTCATTTATGATTTTTAATTCTTCTCTCCAATCCATCTCATGAATCATGGATGTCTCGTAGTGCCAATATTCGAAGTATTCAGCGACACCAAGGGGACAGATGACGCGGTGCACTTTCGGGCGCAAGTCGCGCAAGGTGGCGTAGTCCAGATGGTCCCAGTGCTCATGAGTGACGATAAGCACATCGATGTCCGGCAGGTCGTCCGGTGAATATATATCCGTGCCGGCAAAGGGTTTCAACATCACTGAGGCGGGAAACTCCATCTTGAGAAGCGGGTCCACAAGGTAGCGCTTGCCGTTGAGGCAGAACAGAAGCGACGAGTGTCCGAACCAGACAAGCCAGTCGCGGTCGGTTGGCAGGTTCTTCAGGTCGGTTTGGATGGCAGGTAGCGCCTCTGTAGGCACTCGGTCTTTGGGACGATGGACGATGAACTCCAGCATCATCGCCATCGGCGACTTGTCACCGGTGAACTGCGGCGTCTCTTCTTCATTCTGAAAAGCACCTTCTCTATAGTTGGGTGACGCTTCGATGCGTGCTTTGCGCTCAGCCGACATACGCCGGCCGAAAGCAGGATGCTGCAACACAGCAACAACCGCTACGACCAACAGCACGAATATACCCCCAATGATGAGCGTCGCTTTCATATAGATATTCCGGTTCCGGAGGAATAAAGTATCATTGTATCAACCTCACAGCGCTGCCACAATCTCTTTCTCAAAGTCCTTGGGCTCGGTTGGGGGAGCGAAACGTCCTATAACTGCCCCTTCTTTATTGATTAAGAACTTGGTGAAGTTCCACTGGATGTCGCTTTCGGACTTTGCGCTGTCGCTGATGCGTTTGAAGAGCGCCTTGGCTGCTTTCGCTTTCAGGCCTTTGTACTCCTCGGTCGGAGCTTGTGATTTGAGATACACGAAGATGGGGTCTGCGTTCTCGCCGTTGACGTCAATCTTGCGCATAATCTGGAATGTCACGCCGTAGTTGAGTTGGCAGAACTCTTCTATCTGTCCGTCCGATCCGGGATCTTGCTCTTTGAACTGATTGCAAGGGAATCCGATGATGACGAGTCCCTGGTCTCTATACTTCTTGTTTAGCTCTTCGAGCCCCTTGAATTGCGGAGTTAAACCGCATTTGCTTGCGGTGTTGACGATGAGTAACACTTTGCCTTTGAACTGCGCAAAATCCAGTTCCTGACCACGGCTCGTCGGAGCCTTGAAATCATAAATTGTTGCCATAATGCTTTATCGTGTTTGAATGTATTCCACTTGATTGCCCACACTCGCCAGATACTGAAGAAAAGCCGCTTGACTAATCACTACGGTTCCCCTACAGTCATTCGGATGAAAGCTCAGCGACGCTGCGTCCTTCAGCCTGCTATCCAGGAACAGAATCACATGGTGCTCTGCATCATTGATCAGCCCGAAAGGACTCACGCTTCCCGGCTCTAAGCCCAAGTACCGCATCATTCGTTCCGGCGAAGCGAAAGACAACTTGCCCGGTGCATTTTTTCCTTGAGATACCAGCACGTCCTTCAGCCAATGTTCGATGTCATGAATAGCCAGGTCATCGTCGCACGGAAAGCAAATCAGGTAGTGCTGATTGCCTTTGTGATTGCGCATAAAGATATTCTTGCAATGCACACTGCCGTCGTCTTTCCACCACCGCTTTGCTTCCTCGATGGTCTTGCCTTCGGGGTGATTATAGGTCGTAAACGGAATGTCATGCTGCTCCAAATACCGCAGCACATTCTCCTGCCGTTCGGAAATTATCTCGTAGTCCATAACTTTTCCGTCAATTCATTTCCAGATCAGGATGTTGGATGGTTATTTCCGCTCCGGGTTCGGAGTAGTAGAACATAATGAGAATGACAGGCTTGGAACCTCTGTTCTCGCCTCGATGGATAGTGCCGATTACTTCCACCAACGCTTCACCTTCGTGGAAGGTCTTCTCAGCACCGTCTTGGCATACGATGGTCAAATCGCCTTGTTGCACAATACCGTAGTTGACAACGGTGTGATGATGCCAGCCGGTCTTTGCTCCAACGGGAAAATCCATGCGAATCACTCGCAGTTCCGGTCGTCCTTCAGGAAACTCCGGCAGCATTGCACCATCCCAACTCTGTGAAGTGCGAATCAGTTCTGTGGTCTTGATAGCCATAATGGTAGTTATTTGTGACTGCAAAGAACCCCATTTTTTGCGATATATGCAATTTTTTGCGGAAAAAATTTGCGTATCTCATAAATTTGTTGTACTTTTGCAGCGTATTTCTACAGGGCCCCAAACATTTTTAATTTTTGGGAAAGCGTAGAACAAAGCGTAGCGTCATTGAGCGGCTGTGCCGCGAGCCACGCGAGTTTTAGTTTAAGCGCAGGCAGGTGCTATACGACCAGCTCCCTCTGAACTCCCCCAGGACTTGACCGTAGCAAGGGTAAGAGGTTGTAGCGGTGCGATGTAGTTAGCCTGCCTTTTTGTGTCTTATTGTACGCGCTGACCGGCGATGTTATATACCTGCTCCCCGCGCATAATCAGCAGCTGTCCGTCCCGCAAAACTTTCTGAACACTGACTTCTGAATGCTGAACACTCTCCATCCCTTGCGGCAATTCCATCTTATAAGCTTTCCATGCGTCCGGGATGCCGTAGCCGTATTTGTAATTATGCGTATCGGGGTTGGCGTAGCGGTCCGACGAACGGATGATACGCTCGCGAATCTGCATGGCGTTCTCGTCCGGCAAAGCCGACCATAACGCGGCTGCAAAGCCCGCTAACAGTGGTGTCGCATAACTCGTACCGTTGCCGGATACAATACCCAAGTTCGGGTGAATACTTATCGCTTGAACACCTACGGCGCATACCTCCGGTTTGATGCGGCCGTCGGATGTCGGACCGTAACTCGAGAAATAACCCACAACGCTGTCTGTCCCTACAGCGCCTACGGTCAGAATGCTGTTCGCGTCACCCGGGATGCCCAAGGTATGCGGAGGATTGCCTCCTTCATCACCCTCGTTACCCGCCGCGATACACACTAACATACCTTTGCGGGCAGCGATATCCGCTGCACGACTGCAACGAACAGTCTTGCCGTCAAAAGCCGATTTCGGCACGTCCCATGCGGCATTGTCAAAATAGGCGTAACCTAACGAGACGGAGAAGATATTCACGCCTAACGAGTCTGCTTTCTCCATAGCCGCTACGAGGTTATCCATCTCTTTCGGACTCTCCGTGTCGTTCTCCTCCGAACGCATCAGGTAGTACTGCGATTGGGTCGCCGCGCCTTTGAAGTTCTGCAAAAGACCCGTCACGGTACTCAAACACATCGTGCCGTGCAGACCTTCAGCGCCGTAGAAATCATAACCGTATTTATCGTCATCCGTGAAGTCGAAATGTCCCAACTCCAACTCTTCCGGACGAAAACCCATCTGTTCGTTGGCGTTATAGAACCCGCCGTCACAAAAAGCCATCAGGATGCCTTGCCCCTCAAAGCCGGCATTATGCAGCGACTGTAAGTTATACAGCGCCAACTGCGCATCCGTATAGACGGGCGTTTCCTCCGCTTTGATGCGAGCAGCTACACGGCGGTGCCTCGGGGCGTAGCGGGGTGCAGTATTGTCCCGTGTCATCTCTACGCTCGTCACAAACGACATCTTCGCCACTGTTGCTGCCGTCGCGGTGTCCATTTCTACGGTGGCCCCGTTGAACCAACGGCTCGTATGATAGATGGAACCGCCGGCTTTGCGCACTTCATTCAGATACAACGTACAGACGGGATAGTCTTTCTCATCTGTCTCAATGCCCCATTTGGCGCGTTGCTCGATGGCGCGCTCGGACAGTGCCGGCGCACTTTTCTCCGGTTTATCCGTGAAGGACACGAAATAAACATTCAGTAAAATCAATAATGCTATCATTTTAGTTCTAATTGTACTACATTCTCAACATGCTGCGTGTGCGGGAACATATCCACCGGTTGCACGCGCGTCACTTGGTATTTCTTGTCCAGGAGCGCCAGATCCCTTGCCTGCGTGGCAGGGTTGCAACTCACATATACGATGCGTTTTGGCGCGGCATGGAGGATGACATTCACTACATCCTCATGCATGCCTGCTCGCGGCGGGTCGGTGATGATGATGTCCGGACGGCCGTGCTGCGCTACGAAATCGTCATTTAGGATGTCCTTCATGTCACCGGCGAAGAACAGGGTGTTGTCAATGCCGTTTATCTTTGAATTGACTTTCGCGTCCTCAATAGCCTCCGGCACATATTCGATACCGATGACTTGCCGTGCCTGTTTCGCCACGAAATTGGCGATGGTGCCGGTGCCGGTATAGAGGTCGTAAACTAAAGGTCGTTCGTCGTTCGTCATTTGTAGTTTGTCAAAGGCGAACTCGCGTGCGACTTTGTATAACTCGTAGGCCTGCTCGGTGTTAGTCTGATAGAATGATTTGGGACCTACCTTGAACTGCAAATCCTCCATCTGCTCCATAATATGGTCTTGCCCGAAATAGGTCTTCACCTCCAAATCGCCGATGGTGTCGTTGTATTTGAGGTTCTCGACGTAGAGTAGGGAGATGATTTCCGGGAACTCTGTGTGGAGGTATTCCAAAAGGCTGAAAGCTGAAGGCTGATTACTGATGGCCTCTCCAAAAGACACAATCAGCATCAGTTCGCCCTTGTGGTTGTTACGCAGGATAAGGGTGCGCAGCAGTCCCTCATGCGTATGTTCGTTATAGAAACTCAACCCATGCGCCCGGGCGTATTCACGTACACTGTTCCTTATCCGATTGTTGATGTCCGGCATGAGGTGGCACTCCTCGATGTCCAGCACTTTGTCAAAGCAGTTGGGTATGTGAAAGCCGAGACCGTAGGAGGTGTCTATCTTGTCCAACCCGCCGGCGGCTTCTATCACTTCCCAGGGGAACCACTTGCGGTCAGCGCAGGTGAACTCCAGTTTATTGCGGTATTCATAGATGTGCCTGCTGCCCAGGATAGGACTTATCGGCGGCAGTTCAATCTTCCCGATGCGGGTGAGGTTGTCCACTATCTGCTGCTGCTTGTAGCGCAACTGCTCTTCATACGGAAGAATCTGCCATTTGCACCCGCCGCACACGCCGAAATGCTTGCAGCGCGCCTCGCTGCGCACAGCACTCGGCTGAACGATACGCAGCACTTTCGCCTCCATGAAGGAGTGTTTTTTGCGCGTGATTTGCAGGTCCACTATATCCCCGGGCACGCAGTTCGGCACGAAAGTGACGAGGTTGTCTATGCGTACCAAGGCCTTGCCTTCCGCTGCTACACCGGTGATTTCCACATGCTCGTAAACGGGTAATTGCTTCTTTTTTCCCATCGCTCGTAAATTTGGGTGCAAATTTACTGCTTTATTTTGATATATGCAAGTGTTTCGTGAAAATATTACGCCCTGCATTAAAAAAACGAGTGCACAGCTTCCCAGCTATGCACAGGCTCCGGTTCATTTCTGAACCATCTACTTACTCACATAATTATTTTTTATTACACTACGATGTTGCCAACGTAGTGCGGGTTATACCTGAAAAGGTATATATTTATTGGTACAGATAGCGCTTGATAGAGCGTTTCGGCGTCTTCTCAAATTCCGAAATGACTAACTCTACTGCACTTATCTGGCTGTATTGCGGTAATCTCTCGTTGACCGCGAGGCGGTTCTCTTCCATCTGCTGCGTCAGGCTCTTGGTGCCTAACAGTTGCTTGCCTTCCGCCGAAGTGTCGGGATATACGAGTGCCACTAATTTGCCGTCTCGTCCTACAACGATGCACTCCGCCACGCAAGGCATGGAGTTCAGTTTGTCCTCCAACTCCTCGGGGTAGATGTTTTGTCCGCTCGGGCCGAGAATCATATTCTTCGAACGGCCGTGGATATAGAGGTTGCCGGCTTTGTCGAGCACGCCGAGGTCGCCGGTGCGCATCCATCCGTCTTCCGTGAATACCGCTTTCGTCGCTTCCTCGTTCTTGTAATAGCCCTTCATGACGTTGATACCTTTCACCTGTATCTCGCCGTCCTTGGATGTCGGGTCTTCGGAGTCGATGCGCACATGGCATTGCGGCAGTTCTTTACCGCAACTATGGAATGCGTAGGCGAACCAGTCTTCGTAGGTAATCAGCGGTCCGCACTCGGTCATGCCATAACCGACGCAGTACTGGTATTGGATGTCATGCAGCACTTGCTCCACTTCGCCGTTGAGCGCTGCGCCTCCGATGATGAGGTAGCGCAACTCACCGCCGAACATCTTGTCCAGACCTTCTTTCACTTTCTTGCGGATGACACGACGGATGATAGGCGTCTTCCATAATATCTTCATCGTCGGAGTACTGATTTTCGGCAGCACGCCTTTCTTGATGATTTTCTCCACTACGAGAGGTACAGTCAGAATCATGAACGGCTTCACTTGCGCAAAGGCTTTCATGAGAATGCTTGGGGTAGGAGGTTGGGTCAGGAAATAGACCTGTGCGCCCTCGCAGACCTGATAGATGAATTCGAACATCAGTCCGAACATGTGGGCGATGGGCAGCATCGACAGCACCTTGTCTCCTTTTCTATGCGGGATGCGCGTATGCGCGAACTCGACGTTGCCGCTAATGTTGAGATGGGTCAGCATAACCCCTTTGGGGTTACCTGTCGAACCGGAGGTGTAGTTAATGATTGCGAGGTCGTCGTAGTTGTCTGTCGGATAGTTGACGTCCTTCAGGCTCACGCCATGCGGGTAGGCTTTCTGGAATGCGGCGTCCGCACCGGCGTATTTCTTTGCGAAACCGTCCTCCGCCTGCACGATGGACATATTATCCATGTATATAGTCGCGCGCAGACCCTTCATCTTGGAAGCGTCTATTTTCTTCAGCACGTTAGGACCAACATACAGCAGCACTGATTCCGAATGGTCCACCAACGAATATATGCCGTCCGCCGTGAAGTCCGGAAGGATGGAAACAACCACGGCTTTATAACTCTCTATAGCAAGGAACAGCAAGCCCCAGTTCGCGCAGTTACGACCGCAGAGCGCGATTTTATCGCCCTCCTTGATGCCGCACTCACGCCATGTTACATGCAGTTTCGCAATTGCTGCAGCCAGTTCTGCGTAAGTGAATTTGTTTTCACCGTCAAGGTCAGCCATGGCAAGGCTTTGCCAGTCTGTATGCATGGTGTCTTGTAAATAAGACAAGTAGTGTTTGGTTGCCATGTATTACGTGATAATTAGTATTCTTAACTCTATTCGGCTGCAAAGATACAACTTTTTTTTCGAACATCCGTTCAAAAAGTACACTTTTTATCAGATTTTTAGCAATTTATGAAATTCTGAATATGTTTTTTCCAATAATGAAAAGTCCATTTGGGTTGTTGCGAGTCCGGAGTCGTAACTGTTTTTGATATGCGAAAACATCAGCGCCACCTGTTCGCGGTCGATGTCTCTGCGTATCAGTCCTGCCCGCTGGTCGTTATAGATGGCTTTGCGCCAAAGTTCAAGTTCTTTGAGCGACAGTCGTTGCGCTTTGCGGTGCAGGGCAGGGAAGCGGCTGTAAGCGGTGAACATGAGGTTATTCACATTGCTGGTGTTGATTCGCCGGTCCGTAAACGTAAGCAGCACTTGTTCCAGACTTCTCAGATATGTCATCATGGTTTCAATCATCTGCTCGATGGTCACGTCGTCGGAGACGTTCTGGAGCACTTGCTGTTTGGGGCCTAAGAAATAGTGCTCCATGCAGGATTGGAATATGTCGTCCTGGTCTTTGAAATAATAATAGAACGTTCCGCGTCCGATGTCGAGGGCGTTCTGAAGGTCGGTGACGGAGACGTTCTGATAGCCCTCAATGGCATAAAGTTCCATCGCCTTACGGATAATATATTCCTTGCGGTTCTTCAAAATATCAAATTACAAATCTCAAATCACAACTGTGCGGTAATGCTCACCTTTCCTTGTGCACCGGGCATGAGTACACCTCCGAAGTCATAATAATGGCGGTTGGTCATATTCGTGCAACTGAGTGCGATGCGCATGTTATGTATTTCCGCATAGATGCTGCCGTCCAGCAAGAGCACAGGCGTGAAGGCGTTGTCCGGCACTCCGTTGATATCCACATAGGTGCCTTCCCGTTGCTGCCAGCGCAAAGTCCAATCGGCTCCTACGCATCCTTTTGACCATACATAGATGCCATGGTCCACATGCACTGTTACCTTATGCCGCAGGTAGTCCAGATACATGCTTCTGGTCTGCGTGATGTCCGGCGACAGACGGGTAAACGCATATTTGACGCTGACCATGCGCAGCCATCGGTTCCACCGGTAGGTGGCGGATAGGTCAATGCCGACAGCATCCACGGTATTCCGATTGGAGGCATAGAAAAGTCCGTCTGTCTCGTTGTAGTTCCAATCGATGATGTTGCTTCCTATGCGGTAGTACACGTCTCCTGTGAAGTGCAGACTGCCTGCTTTCAGCCATTGCAGCGTGTATTGCCCGCCGATGGACATGATCCACGCTTTCTCGGCTTTCAGGTCCTCCGACCCGCGTTGTACGCCTGCTTTATAATATAGGTCCGTCCATGTGGGCATGCGCAGCGAGCGCGTAGCGCCTATATAGACGGAACCGGTCTTACGGAACGAATAACCGATGTTCGCTGCGCCGGAACCGTACCATCCGAAACGGCTGTTGTAATGTCCTGCTACGCCTATCGAGGCTGCCAATCCGCGCCATAGGAACTGCTGTTCGGCACTCAGCGTCGCTTGCCAGCGGTTGTGTTCCCCCATGGATGAGGAGCGGATATACTCGTTCTTAAACTCCGCGCCTACGGTGGTCCGTCCGATACGCGAAGCATAATGCGCATGAAAGCCCGCTTGCGTGTTATGCGTCCAGTGGCGGTTGGTGACCGTATTCCGATGCCACTCGTAGCGGTCGTAGTTGGCGCGGTAGGCTACTTGCGAACTCACTGACCAGTGTTGTGCGACCGGCGTATGGTAGGAGGCGGAGACGAAGAGGGTACGTGTGGCGTCGAACTGGTCGGTACTGGCGTAGCCGTAACCTGCTCCGAGACCGGCATCTTTCCACTGCGCGCCTGCCTGCACGTCCAAGCCTTTCCAGCGTGTCTGCAGATAGAGGTTCGCCAACTGAAAATCTGTGTTCTGCAGCGCGAAGGTCTCTTTCTCGCTTGCCTGCGGCGCATAATAGCCGTCGCTACGACTGTATTCCGCCGAGGCGTTGACATGTACGTCTTTTCGTGCCCACGAGCCGGCAAAGACCGGCGTCACATTTCCGTTGGAACCGGCACTCATGCGCGCGGTGTAGCGGTCTTGCAGTGTCTCTCGCGTGATGATGTTTATCGCTCCGCAAAAAGCGCCTGTGAGGTTTGCAGCCGTCCCTTGCAGCACTTCGATGCGTTCTATCAGCGCCGTGGATAGCGGTAGATTCAGCGTGTAGTGGCCGGTCTGTGCATCGGAGATGCTGACTCCGTTGAGTAGCACCAATACCTGGTCGAAGGTTCCTCCGCGCAGACTCACGTCGCTCTGTGCCTCACTCGCTCCCCGTGAACGGATGTCGAGTCCCGGCAGGTAGGCCAGAATGTCCGCGATATTCGTGACGGGCAGCATGGCTATCTCTTCGTGACTCACCTGCGCCACCAGTCGGAATGCTTCGGACTGCACTTGCGCCTTGTGCGCCGTCACTTCTATCTCCTCTATCTCGAATGGCGAGTCGGCGTATGCAAATGACATACACAGCGTCGCCATCAAGATACCAAAGAACCTTTCACCTCTCACCTTTCATCTTTCATCTTTCATCTCGTATCTGTCAAGTGCTTCGTTCATGATGCGCTTGCCGTCGGCGATAATCTGTTCCGCTTTGTCGAAATCGAAGGTGTTATAGGCGTATTGGCGCATGACGGCGTGTATGTCGGGTGGCGTGAGGCGCAGCGATAGCAGGGTGTTCTGCTGAATCTGGATGTCGCTCATGCGGTCTAACAGCGAGACGAAACTTACTTTGCGTCCTAAGTCCTTGGCGCGGTCTTCCAGAATCTTGTCCACGCGTTTGCCGAAATTGCGGATTTGGTTCTCCCATGACTTCGGCACAGGGATGCCGCTTTTCTTGAGGTCCTCCAACTTGCCTTCTACGTCTATCGGTTCGTAGGCGGCTTCTATCGGCATGCTGTCTTTGCCGCTGATGTCGGCTGCCACTAATATGTCGCCCTCCTGACGCTCTACTACGTGCAGCGGCAGCGGATTGAGGATGCCGCCGTCGATGAGCAGTTGTCCGCCTATCTGCACCGGCTGGAAGAACAGCGGGATACTGATAGACGCCCGCATGGCTTCAAAGAGGCTGCCGGTGCGGAAGATGACTTCGTCGGAATGAATCATCTCTGTCGCCACGATAGCGCAGGGGATGCGGAGACTCTCTATCGGCCTGTCCGGCACCACTTTCTCCAACTCCTCGATGATGCGCTGACCTTTGACCACCGAATTGCCGCTGAGCAGGTTGATATCCATCATACGGAGTATCAACTGCTTGTCCACGCTAAGGAACCATTCCTTGGCTTCTTTAAGTTGCCCCGCGGCGTACATGCCGGCGATGATGGAACCCATGGAACAGCCGGCGATACTGGTAATCGTATAGCCGCGTTCTTCCAGCGCTTCGATGGCGCCGATGTGCGCCAAACCGCGCGCACCGCCTGAACCTAATACTAATGCGACTTTCTTACTTTCCACTTCTCTAAACTCTAAACTCTAAACCCTAAACTATCTTGGCGGGTTGGAGTTTCTCGCGGATTTTGATGTAGATGATGTTCTCTTTCTTGGCGAACGGTGTCTGCACGTAACCCATGCCGATGCCTGTTTTGGTGTTGGGCAGCATGATGCCGGACGTGACGTTACCGATGATGTTACCCGCCTCGTCGCAAATCTCGTATCCGTTACGCGGGATGGCACGCTCGAGGCACTCGAAATGCACTAATTTGCGCTTCACGCCTTCCGCTTTCTGCTGCTTGAGGAAGTCGCGGTCGATGAAGTCCTTCGCGTCCAGTTTGGTAATCCAACCGAGCCCCGCCTCCAACGGCGAAGTGGTGTCGTCTATGTCATGACCGTATAGGCAGTACCATTTCTCCAGGCGCAGGCTGTCACGGGCGCCGAGACCGATAGGAGCCAGGCCGAAAGGCTTGCCCACTTCGAACAGCGCATCCCAAATCTGCTTGCCTTTCTCGGCAGGGAAATAGAGTTCGAAGCCGCCGGCACCGGTGTAACCGGTATTCGAGAGAATGACTCCGGGCACGCCGGCGAAACTCCACTCGCGGAAAGCATAGTAGTCGATGGACTTCAGGTCGGCGTCCGTCAGCAGTTGCAGCAACTCCACGGCTTTCGGGCCCTGAACTGCCAACTGGCCGTAACGCTCACTCGCGTTCTCCAGACGGATATCTTCATCCTTCATCCTTTCATTTTTCACCTTATTGACCCACTCCCAGTCTTTGTCGATATTACCGGCATTGACCACCATGAGATATTTGGTGGTGGAGTATTTGTAGATAATGAGGTCATCGACGATGCCGCCTTTGCCGTTCGGCATGCAGGTGTACTGCGCCTTGCCGGCAGCGATGACAGATAGGTCATTGGTGGTGATGTATTGCAGGAAGTCAAGGGCTTTCTCGCCTTTTACCCAGAACTCGCCCATGTGGCTCACGTCGAAGACACCGACGCCTTCACGGACAATCATGTGCTCCTGATTGATGCCGGTGGGGTACTGGATAGGCATGTTAAAGCCCGCGAACTCTGCCATCTTGGCTCCGAGTGCGATGTGCACATCGGTAAACGGAGTTGTTTTTAACATATTCTTTAATCTTTAAACTTTCAACTTTAAACTATTTTGCGGATTGCACAATCTGCAAAATGACCTCCATCGCTTTCTGAAGAGAGGGAACAGGCAGGTATTCGTAGCGGCTGTGGAAGTTCTCTCCGCCGGCGAAGATATTCGGGCAAGGCAGCCCTTCGAATGACAGCCGTGCGCCGTCGGTACCGCCGCGGATGGGCTTCACGTTAGGTGTCACGCCTACCGCCGTCATCGCCTCTTTGGCGAGGTCGATGATGTGCATGACGGGTTCTATCTTCTCCCGCATGTTATAGTACTGGTCGCGTATCTCGATTTCCACGGTGCCTTCTCCGAACTCACGGTTGACCTTGCGAACGAGGTGCTCCAACTCGCGTTTGCGGCTCTCGAAGCGCGCGCGGTCATGGTCACGGATGATATAACTGAGCGTCGTCTCTTCCACGGTGCCGTTCATGCCGATGAGGTGATAGAATCCTTCGTAACCCTGCGTGTGTTCGGGTGTCTCCCAACGGGGCAGCATCACCGCCAACTGGTAGGCGATGCGCATGGAGTTGACCATCTTGTGATAGCCGTAACCCGGGTGTACGTTCAGGCCATGGATTTTTATCTTGCATGCCGCGGCGTTGAAGTTCTCAAACTCCAGTTCGCCGATAGCGCCTCCATCCATGGTGTAGGCGAAGTCCGCCCCGAACGCTTTGACGTCGAAGTGGTCCGCACCCTGACCTATCTCTTCGTCAGGCGTGAAGCCGACGCGCACCTTGCCGTGTTTTATCTCGGGGTGCTGAACGAGGTACTCCATGGCGGTCACTATCTCCGCGATACCGGCTTTGTCGTCCGCACCGAGGAGAGTGGTGGTATCCGTGACGATGACATCCTGACCCGCATAGCGAGGGTCTATATAATCCCGCTCTTCGGCCTTGACAATACTCGCCTTCACGTGCTTGCCGCTGGCGTCTGGCGAGGTGTCCATGTGCGCGATGAAGCCGATGACGGGGCGTTGGTCGTTCGTCGTTGGTCGTTCGTCATTGGACTCCAACGTCGCCATAACATAACCGTTGTTGTCCAGCGTGACCTCGCTCAGACCAATGCTTTTCAGTTCGTCAGCCAGGTAGCGGGCGAACTCCATCTGTCCGGGCGTGGACGGCGTCATGTTGGTGTTCTCATCGCTCGTCGTGCAGAACGAGACGTATTTGAGAAAGCGCTCTACGATATTCATCACTTTGCTCCGAATGCACCTAATAATGTACTCAATGCGCCGGCATAGGAAGCCGCGGTGGTGGCATATGAAGCGGCGGTGTTGGCGCTCTCTGCGGCCTTGGATGCCGTCTCGTTCACCTTGGTCTGTGCCGTCTGTGCGACATCGCTGGTCTTAATGATGTCCACCAGGCTGTTGGTGACGGTCTCAACGTTGTTCTGCGTCACGAGGCCGAGGGAAGAAGCCACCATGCCTTTACCGAACTCTTTGCGGTAGGTCTGGTCCTTGTAGTTCTCTTTCAGACCCTCGCAGCTCGCCATCAGCGAGACGGTGTTGAGGATGTTCTGCATGTTCTTGTAGTCGTACTTGTTGCCGTCGGCTTTGTACTGCGCGTAGAGAGCCTGCAGGGCGGTACCTGCACCTTGACCGGCGGTCATCGCGGCGTTATTGCTCTTCTGCGTCGTGGAGGTCGTCGTAGAGGCGGCCTGTTGGTTACTGGTGGTGCTGTTCTGCATGAATCCGCAACCGGCCATCAGGACTGCGGTTGCAAAAAGAATGATTTTTTTCATATTACGATATTCATTTTATTTGGTTGATTGTCTATGAATGCGATGATGTTATCCGTCACATTCTCGCACATTGCGATTCGTCCTTCCCATGTGCCTGTTCCCGTATGGGGGGAGAGCACGACGTTCGGCAGCGTCAGCAGTTCTTCGCTTATCTGCGGCTCATGCTCATAAACGTCCAATGCCGCGCCGGCGATGATGCCGCTTCGGAGTGCTTCTATCAGTGCTTTCTCGTCCACGTGTGCGCCGCGCGCCGTGTTGATAAGGAAGGCGGTGCGTTTCATCATCCCCAACTCCGGTTTGCTGATGATGTGATGCACTTCCGGCGTGTAGGGCAGGTTCAGCGACAGGTAGTCGCTCTCTTGCAGCAGGGTCTGAAAATCCACAAATCGGGCGCTTCGGATAATATCTGCTTTCCACTTTTCACTTTCCGTCTCTCTCAACGTTAAACTCTCAACTCTCAACTCCTTGCGGTTATGATAAATGATACGCATGCCGCTTGCCACGGCTCTGCGTGCCAATGCCTGGCCGATGCGGCCCATGCCGAGGATACCGAGTGTCTTGCCGTACAGCGAATGACTGAGGTTGTTCATGACCGCCATCGGTTCTCCCGTGCCGTTGCGGATGGCGCGGTCAAATTCGGAAACGCGTCGTGCGACGTCAATCATCAGTGCGAAAGCCAGTTCAGCGGTGGGTTCCACCACCGGTTGCGGCGTGTTGGTCACCCGTATGCCCCGTTCGCGGCATGCCTCGAGGTCAATATTGTTGAAACCCGCACCGAAATTGGCTATCAGCCGCAGTCTCGGCATGGCTTCTATCAACGTCCGCGGCACGCGGTAGTCGAAGGTGCAGACGAGTATCTCCGCGTCCTCACTGCCTTTCTCGCCTACCATAAGCATCTTCCCTTTCAGCGCGAGTTCGGGGCGGGCCTCCAGTCGCCGGAAGCCTTCCAAGGGTAATATGGTAGTGAAGGCAATCGTCATCAGCGGACAAAAGTCTCGAGGGTTGCGGTCAGTTCGTCGAAGGTCTTGGCTTTCGCCTTGCTGCGTATGTCGGCTATCTGCGCATTGACGGCCTGGTCGTAGGTCTCGGCTTCCACGTTACGGATGACACCGAGTGCCACCGGTAGTTCGTTGTCCGGACCCATGAGCGCCAACAGGCGGTGCAGCGTCGGGTCGGCTTGCGTGGCGTCGTGTACTAACACGCGCGGGTCGTCCGCCGGCACCACGATCATCTTCGGCACGAAGGTCTGCGGGTCAATCTCCACGGTCAGACCCTTGTCGTTGTCCTTGCCGAAAATCATCTTCTCGCCGTGCTTGAGGATGATGCTGTGCTCTGCGCGTTGTTCGCGGTCGGCTATCCACGCGTGCGTGCCGTTATTGAAGATGACGCAGTTGACAAGGCACTCCACGATGGAGCAGCCTTTATGCTGCTGCGCCGCTACGAGGCAGTTCACCGTCGTCGGCATGTCGATGTCCAGGGTGCGGGCGAAGAATGTGCCGCCGGCTCCCAGTACTAATTGCGCCGGTACGAAGGGACGCTCTACGGTACCGAAAGGACTGGACTTGCTCACAAAGCCTTTCGGGCTCGTCGGGCTGTACTGGCCTTTGGTCAGACCGTAGATGCGGTTGTTGAACATACATACGTTGAGGTCCACGTTACGGCGTATCTCGTGAATGAAATGGTTGCCGCCGATAGCCAGACAGTCGCCGTCGCCGCTCATCTGCCAAACGGTCAGTTCGGGGTGCGAGGTCTTGACGCCGGTGGCGATGGCGCCGCCGCGGCCGTGGATGGTATTGAAGCCGTAGGTGTTCAGGTAATGCGGCATACGGCTCGAGCAGCCGATACCGGAAATGACAGCCACCTGATGGGTGGGAATACCTATCTGCGCCATGGCTTTCTGCAGCGCCATGCAGATAGCGTGGTCGCCGCAACCCGGGCAGAAACGAACGTATTGGTCGGATTTAAACTGAGATGCTTCCATAATAAATAATCATTTTTCATTTTTCATCTTTCATTCCCAGAACGTATTTCACGATTCGTTCTACTGCAAACGGCTGTCCTTGAATTTCATTGTATTGCTCTATCGGCAGTTCGGGGAACTGGGCACGGAGGTATGCCGCAAACTGGCCTGTGTTGAGTTCGCAAACGATGATGCGCTTGTACTGACTCAGCACCTCGCGGGTGTTACGCGGCAGCGGCTGGATGTAGTTGAACTGCGCGAGGTCGCAACCCAACTCATTGGCTGCGGCATGCAGATGTCCTTCCGTCGAACCCCAACCGACGAGCAGCGTGTCTTTCGCTTCTCGCCTCTCGCCACTCGCCTTTATCACTTTCAGTTCGGGAATACGGTCCGCTATCTGTTCTATCTTGTGTTTGCGGGCGAGAACCATCTTCTCATGGTTGGCGGGGTTGGTGGAGATGGTGCCTTTGTCCGCGTCGCGCTCGAGACCGATGTTACGGTGCTCGAAGCCTTCCATGCCGGGGAACGCCCAATAGCGCACGCCGCGTTCGTCACGCAGCGCGGGGTTGAAATGTCCTTTCAGTTCTTCGGGTACCGACTGCGGTTTTATTTCCGGCAGTTCGGCGAGTTTCGGCACGCGCCACAGTCCTGTTCCGTTCGCCAGATAGGTGTCGGTAAGCAGGATGACAGGCGTCATGTTCTCCAGTGCTATCTTGCAAGCCTCGTATGCGAAGTCGAAACAGTTGGCGCTGCTCGAGGCGGCAAGGACTACTGCGGGGCACTCGCCGTTGCGGCCGTATAGCGCTTGCAGCAGGTCGGTCTGTTCGGTCTTGGTGGGCAGTCCCGTGGAAGGACCGCCGCGTTGCACATCGACCACCACCAGCGGCAATTCCGCCATCACAGCCAGACCGATAGCCTCGGATTTGAGGCTCAGTCCGGGACCGGAAGTCGTCGTGCATGCGAGGTCGCCCGCGAAGGCGGCGCCGATGGCGGTACATACGCCGGCTATCTCGTCTTCCGCCTGAATGGCCATGACGTTCATGTCCTTGCGCGCCGCTAACTCATGCAGGATGTCCGTGGCGGGGGTGATGGGGTAGGAACCTAAGAAAAGATGCTTGCCCGCTTTCTCCGCTGCGGCTATCAGTCCCCATGCCGTCGCCTTGTTGCCCGCGATGGAGGTGAAAGCCTCTCCTTTGCCCTCCCCTGAAGGGAAGGGTGCGTTTTTCTCCGCTCCCTTTAGGGAGGGGTTGGGGGTAGGCTGCTCCAACCTTATTTGGTTCACGCTGAGCGCGAGGTTCTGACCGTAGTTGTAACCGTCTACCATCACCTTTGTGTTCGGCTCGATGAGGGCGGGTTTCTTGCGGAACTTGTCTTCCAACAGATGAATGGCCTTGTCCATCGGCAGGTCGAAGAGCCAGAAGATAAGTCCCAACGCGAACATGTTACGGCATTTGAGCACAGATTTATTATCTAAACCGTAGCGGTACTCCCCTCCTTTCAGGGAGGGGTTGGGGGTAGGCTCCATCTTGAGTGCCTCTTTGGTGAGGGTGGTCAGCGCTACCGGCACTATCTGTACGGTCTCGGGGATGCCCAACTCCGTGAAGGGGTTGTCGGTGGTGTACTGCGCTTTCTCGAGGTCTTTGTCACTGAGCGAGTCGGTATCGACGATAAGGATGGCATGGTCATGGTAGTGTTTGCTCATCGCACTCACTTTCAGCGCGGCGGCATTCATCGCCACGATGACGTCTGCCTTGTCGCCCGGCGTATAAACGCCGCTACCCAACTGCACTTGGAAACCACTCACGCCGCCTATCGTACCTTGCGGCGCACGTATCTCCGCCGGAAAATCCGGCAGCGTGGAGATTTCATGACCGAGAATAGCACCGAGTGACGAGAACAGATTTCCCGTCAACTGCATGCCGTCCCCGGAGTCCCCACAAAAACGAACTACAATATTTCTCATTGAAAAAATACCTGATTTCAAAATTTGCTGCAAAGATACAACAAAAATTGCATATATGCAAGTTTTGAGCAGTTTTTCACCAAATAAAATTATATTTTATCTGTTTAGTACCGGCAGGCTGGCGGAAAATGGCTCTCCTTGCTTTTCTGGAGCAGCAAATCTAGCCGGATTTCCGGATTCTCCAGTAGGTAATTACGTACTCGTTTCGGACTCGGAACGTATCATGCTGCATCTTATATATACTTTAGTATATATCCCGTGATTTTAAAACATTTCATTACACAAAAATTTGCATATATCATTTTTTTATATTACCTTTGTGCCGCTAATCTATAATACCATGAAAATACAATTCTTAGGTGCGACACGGGAAGTGACCGGCAGCAAGCACCTCATCACCACCGATTCAGGACACACGATTTTGTTGGATTGCGGCATGTACCAAGGTAAAGGTATGGAGACCGATGCTGCCAACAGAGACCTCGGTTTCGACCCCTCGAAATTAGACTGCGTCGTGCTATCCCACGCGCATATAGACCATTCGGGGCTGATTCCCTATATCGTGAAAATGGGTTTCAAGGGCGACATCTTCTGCACCCCCGCCACGCGTGACTTATGCGCGCTGATGCTCGCAGACACCGCGTTCATCCAGGAACAGGACGTGCGGACTTACAACAAGAAGATTGACCGCCAGAACCCGCACAAGGAGAAAGGCAAGAAATACAAGGTGGAACCCCTGTACAACCAACAGGACGTGAACCGCGCCATGAAGCATTTCGTGACCTACGGCTACGACCGCCGCTTCCGCCTGTTCGACGATGTGCTGCTGACCTTCACCAACTCCGGACACATGCTCGGAGGAGCCATCTGTTCGCTGGAGATATATGAGACGGAAGGCGAGGGACGAGAGGCGAACGGCGAGGGGAAGAAAAGATGGAAACGCCTGACATACACCGGCGATATAGGACGGCCGAAGAGCCATATTCTGCCTCCGCCGCAACTGTTCCCGCAATGCGACTATCTGATATGCGAGTCCACCTACGGCGACCGCCTGCATGACGCGCCGGAAGCCACTGAAGAGCAGTTGCTCGGCATCGTGGAGGACACCTGTGTCTATCGCAAGGGCCAGTTGCTCATCCCCTCTTTCTCCGTAGGACGTACCCAGGAGATAGTATATGTGCTCAACCAACTCTATAACGACGGCCGTCTGCCGCATATACCGGTGTACGTGGACAGCCCGATGAGCACCAACGCCACGCAGATATTCCGCATGTATCCGGACGAGTTGAGCGAGGAGGTGCAGGACACCCTCCGTTTTGACCCGGACCCCTTCGGATTCAACACCCTACGCTATATCACCGACATCAGCGAATCGAAGGCGCTCAACCATAAGGAAGACCCGTGTATCATCATCTCCGCAAGCGGCATGTTGGAAGCGGGACGTATCAAGCACCACGTGGCGAACCACATCTCCGACCCGCGCTGCACCATCCTCATCGTAGGTTACTGCGAACCGACGACACTCGGCGCACGTATCCAGCAGCCCGGACTGCAATGGATTTCCATCTTCGGCCTAGACCGACGTATCAAGGCGCAGATAACGAAGATAGAGAGTTTCTCCGGCCACGGCGACTATCAGGAGATGACCGACTATCTCACCCGCAGTCTGCAAGCCGACAAGGTGCAACATGTGTTCGTCGTCCACGGCGCGACAGAAGCCGCCGAAGCATACAAAGAGCATCTGCACGACGCCGGCTTCCGCAGTATCTCCATTCCTGAACACGGGGAAGAAGTTATTGTGTGATATGTGATGTGTGATGTGTAAAAAAAAGAGCCTCCGACGAGGCTCGTTTTTTTTAGTTCAGGCGGAACGAGATAGGAATGGTGTAGATGACACTGACCGGTTTGCCTTTGTCCCTTCCGGGCTTCCAGTCCGGCATCATGCTCACTACGCGGACAGCCTCTTCGTCAAGGCTCTGCGTGCCGCTTGACTCAACCACTTTCACGTCGGTCACTTCGCCGCCTTTGCTGATGATGAACGTGCAGAGGACACGGCCTTCTATCTGGGCTTCCTTGGCGTCCTCCGGATAGCGGATGTTATCCGAGATGAAACGCATCATTTCCGGCATGCCGCCCGGGTATTCCGGCATCTGTTCGGCGGTAAGGCATACGTTTTCTTCTTGGGGGGCTTGGGCTTCTTGGGCAGCCGTGGCTTTCTTGTCACCGCTGCACGCGCTCATCAACATGAGCAGACAGAATGCGCTGAATAATCCTTTTGCTTTCATTGTTTTGTTATTTAGAGGTTATACAGATTCAAAATCGTGTGCAAAGGTAGTGGAAAAATTGCATAATTGCAAATTTTTAATGGATTTTTTTGCTTGAAAACTTGCATGTTTGAAAAAAAAGCAGTACTTTTGCACCCGCTTTTGCGGCAAGCATGAGTTTTGGTAGTAGTTCTCCGCCCCTTCGTTCTGTCGATTTACTACCTGCTCTGCAAAGCCGAGCGGGTAGTAGTTCAGCCCGGTTAGAATGCCTGCTTTGGGAGCAGGAGGTCGTGAGTTCGAATCTCGCCTACCCGACAAAGAGGGAGCCTTGCGGCTCCCGTTTTTAGAAAATGCGCTACAAGGCAATATTTATTGACATAGACGACACCATTCTCGATTATATCCCCTGCTGTCGGGAAGCGTTCAATTGTGCCTTAAAGGCACTCAATGATGAAATGAGCGCACAGAATACAGAGCAGGACACAGACCGAATTACACAAGATCAATTGTTCGAACTGTTCTTTTCCATCAGCGGGCGGCTGTTTGCCGAAGCCAAACACGGCCTGCATACGATAGCCGAAGTGATGGAGTTATACCCGAGGGAGTTCGTGAGAGAATACAGAGCACGGACCGCTTTCGCTGACAGAGTACAGACCGAAGAACAGATGACGGATACATTCAAACATGCGTTCCGTGCAGGGTGGGGTAAGACGCACACCTTGGTGCCGGACGCGAGAGAGACCTTGGAAGCATTGCATCAGAAAGGCTACCGCCTCTTTGCCGCCAGCAACAGTTTCGGTCATCTGCAGCGCAGTCGCCTGAAATATGCCGGCGTGTTGCATTTATTCGAAGATACCTATATATCCATGGACATCGGTTATGACAAACCCGACATCCGCTTCTACGAGGAGGCGTTGCGCCGCTGCGGTCTGGACGCCCATGACGTGCTGATGGTGGGGGACAGCATGACGACCGACATCCACGGCGCACGCATGGCGGGACTGGACACCTGTTTCTTCGACAGAAGGAACGAGTTGACGCGTGAACGGGTAAACGAGTTAACGCATGAAGGATTAGTGGTGATTCACGCCTTGCCGGAACTGTTATCGTTTCTGTAACCACTCCAACAGCGCCGCCATATTCGGCAGCACTATATCCGCTTTCTCATCCCATAGCAGTTGGTCCGGCAGCGGGCCTGTATTGACCGCCACCGTGAAGATGTCCGCCGCTTTGCCGGCACGTATGCCGAGCGGAGCATTCTCCACTATCATACATTCGTCTTTCGCGAAACCGCTTCGTTCCCATGCCTTCAGATAAGGCTCGGGATGCGGCTTGCCGTGCTGCACGTCGAAGGCGGAGATGATGCCGGTGAAGGTATCGGGGAAGGTGGTGAGCAGGCTGTCAAGCAACGAGCGTTGTCCGGAACCCGTGACGACCCAACACTGCACGCCGCGGCTCTTGAGGAACGACAGCACCTCGCGGATGCCCGGTATCAGTTCCGGCAACCTGCCGCCCGTCAGTTCGTTGAAATGTCTGGACTTCGCCGCATACACGGCTTCAATCACCTCTTGCGGCGCGTCGATGCCATGCACCAGGCGATACGCCTCTGTGATGACCGAAGCGCCGGTGCGGCCTTCATTGCGGTAGGTCTGGTTGGCGGTGAAAGGGAGGCCGTTCTCGTTCATCGCCAGTTCCCATGACTGCGCATGGTAAGGCATGGAGTTGAAAAGGACGCCGTCCTGGTCAAAAAAGACGGCTTTTGGCAATTTTGAATAAGCGGGTGTCGAGCCTCTCGACCCGAAGATGGTGGAACCGATGCGGACCATGGTAGCGCCGCACTCGATGGCAAGGCGGTAGTCGTCGCTCATGCCCATGGAGAGGACCGCTTCGCTGTTAGAAGTAAGACCGCTATGCTGTAAGACCGCCTTCGCTGTAAGAAAACATCTTCGTATCTCCGTCTCGTCGTCGGTATTGGTCGCCATGGCCATGAGTCCGCATATACGGACGTTGCTGAATGCTGATGGCTGAATGCTGAATGCAGATAACTCCTCCGGCGAGAAGCCAGTCTTGGTCTCTTCGCGGGCAACGTGCACCTCCAACAGAACATCCTGCACGAAGCCTTGTCTGGCGGCTTCGTCATTGATGGCTTGCAGCAGTCGTATCGAGTCCACGGACTGGATGAGGTAGGGACGCAGTTTGAGCAGGTCCCGCACTTTATTGGTCTGCAGATGACCGATGAAATGCCAGTGGATGTCCGCCGGCAGTTGCGGCACCTTGCGTTGCAGTTCCTGTACGCGGCTCTCGCCGAAATGGCGTTCGCCTGCCTCGTACGCTTCGCGGATAGCTTCTACGGGCTGGAACTTACTGACGCATACGAGCATCACGCCCGCAGGTATATGCACGCGCACGTTCCTTATGTTGTTAGCTATCAGCATTCAGATTTCAGCATTCAGATTTCCGTTTAAGCCACTCTACGTAGGAAGTGATGTAGCGGTCTTTTTTCTCCGGATAAACGGTATTCAGGTCCACCATGATACCCGTCTCGTACACATTCGCCAACTCATCATTGATGGCATTGCCGAAGAACTGCAGGTCGTTGGTGAGGTTGAGATAGGCGGAGAACATCGGCGGGATGACCGTTCCCTGCTCCCGGACGGCACGCTGCAGAATATGATAGTTCTCCTGCGCGTCGGTGCCCGTGAAGGGGAAGGCTGTCTCTGACTCCTCTTGGAATGGAAGAGGGTGGTAAGGCTCGAATAGACCCTTTTCGCCCAGATGATATCTGCGGAGATATTCGTAGATGAGGTTACGTGCCGTTACATTATAGTCCGGATAGATGGTGACCTTGCCTATCATCCAACGCACCTCGGGATGATTGTACATCACAGCGCCGATGCCGTCCCAGATATTATCCAGCGCAAAGAGCGCTTTGACGCCCATCTCGCGTTTCTGGTACTCGGGTTGCACGAAGGCGCGGCCGAACTCGATCGTCTGCGGCAGGTAGTCGCGTATGAAGCGCTCGGAATAGCGGAAGAGGTGCGCGGAGGTGATGAAAGGCTGGCCGTCCCGTATCTCGGCTTCCGAACCGATGAGGTAGCGGTAACCGCCGATGATTTGCTGGTGCTCGGGGTCCCAGACGATAAGTTGATGGTACGGCTTCGCCATCGTATCCATCTCATCGATGTCCATCTCTTTGCCGGTAGCGCCGCCGCCGTCACGATAACTGATTTCGCGCAGGCGTGCTATCTCGCGCATCACATTCGGGCATTCATGCGAAGTGATGTCATAGATGAGGTTGTCCGCCTTGTTGGACGGACGAAGCAGATGCCCTTCCAACTCGTTCAGCAGAAGGGATGTTTCAACAGGAGGTATGATTGGTTGCATAAACAAGATTTTTTACATATTCAGCCCATTGCCTGGGTGTCTTGGTGTTATCCAACGCGGAGTAGGGCACAGGCGGCAGGACGTGCACTTTGAAATGCTTGCCGTGCGCGCCGTACATCTCATCCACGAGGTACAGCATTTCGATATTGAGTTTGATATGCAGCAGTTTGCGGATATACGCCAGCGCATAGAAGAACCTGCTGTTCCTGCCTTCGAAATAGACAGGCACGATGTTCCGTTTGTATTCCCTGGCGCGTTGGATGAAATTCTTCATCCATTCGAGGTCGCGAATCTGCCAATGTCCGTTGATACGCTGCAGACGGCTGCACGCGCCGGCGGGGAAGGTCAGCACATCCGTTTCCGACTCCCACATGCGTTGCTGCGCTTCCGCTTGTTCGCGGCTCAGACGTCCCACTTTGTTCACCGGCGCCCAGAGACTGTTGATAGGCTCCATATACATCAGCAGTTCGTTGACGATGACTTTTAATGGTCGTTGGTCGTTGGACGTTTGTCGTTGGTCGTGAATCATCTTCGCGATAATCATGCCGTCGAGTCCGCCGAGGGGGTGGTTGGAGACGAAGATGACCGGTTTGTCATCGGCAGGGATGTTTTCTATGCCGTCGATGGAGGCGGAGCAGCCTAACTCCTCATGGATGACGCGGTCAATGAACTCGTAACCTTTGAGGTCCGGGTACTTGCGCAGGAAGGCGTTCATCTGCCTGATATGCGCGATGCGCTCCAAGTACCGGATGATGAAATCCGGCACATGCGCCTTGGGTGCCTTGCTTTTCAGTATAGCCCGTATGTCAAACTGCAGCGGCAATTGTATTGACGATTAGACGATTGACGATTTAGTGTACAGCATGGAGGATATCCATGATGGGACTCTTGGCGATAGAGATAATCTCGCAGTCGTAGGACTTAAGTCCCTGCTTGAGTACAAACACGGCGTCGTCCAGCATGTTCGCCTGAACGAGGAAGGACTTCGTGCTTCGTGTCTCCTTGTCGCCGTCGATAGTAATCATCTCCACACGCGCTTTATACCAGAACGTGCCGCCTTCGTTGGGGAAGGTATCGAAGAACTGGCTGCGCTTGCAACTCATCACTTCGCAATCTCCGAAGACGAAGGGTTTGATTTCCTCCATCAGGCAGTTCTCGGCGTCCGCAAAACTGACGGCGCCGTCCACGAGATACGTCTCTTTTACTTTACCCGGATTGTCTTCTCCCGTCTGGCGGGAATAGTTTACTTTGATTTCGTGAAATATCATATTCGTTTAGTGTTTAGCGTTTAGTGTTTAGTGTTTAGTGTTTAGGGGAATATCAGGTCTGCAACGCCGGTGGCGTCGATGGGGTTCTGCGGCATGGTCCGGATGGTGCCGCTCCATAGGAGCACGGGTGCGAGGGGGGTATCGTCCACGACTCGGTCGATGGCACGCTTGTCATCCTGCATGAGTTGCCATCCGGGTTGCAGCATGAAGACCACATCGCCGGTGTGGCGCTTGCAGAGGGTGCGCCCCAGGATGCCGTGCTGCATCGCTTCGTGGCCGGGCATGGCCATCTGCACGCCCTCGAAGTCCATCAGGAAATTAGCCACTTGCCGCTGGATTGTCTCCAGACTCAGGCGTTTCTGCTCAATGAGGTTACGGTTGAGATAGATAGACTGCTCATGGTTTCCGTCCACCCATCGTTCGTGTCCGTAGAGCGCCATGAGATAGGTGCTGGTGAGTGCGGCAGCGCGGTCGGCGTTGAACTGCTGCACAGGCATGTGCAGGTCGCTGAGTGTCTGCGCGGAGGTGCCCAAGACCGGTCTGCCGACTACCATCAGTTGGTAGTTCGCGCGGCCGATACGTTTGTCTAATTGCTCCATGAGATAGCCCAAGTCTTGGTTGAGACGCAGGTATATGTCTTCATGTTCGGCACTCTCGATGGCGTCGGAAGCGGCTTGGGGACTGAGGGTGTTGAGTTGTAGCATGAGCAGGTCCGGCGTGGCGTCGGTACCCATCTTCTCGTCGCGCTGCAGTGCCAACGCCAGTTCGATGACCAGTGTGTTGGCTTCCGGCGCGTGTTTGAGCACATGCCCCGCCACGTACGAGAAGCCTTTCTTGCGCTCCTGCGCGGTGGGTTTCATATACGTCGCTATATCCATGCGCGGCGTCCATTGCTTGGCAGCGAGGATGGCGAACCGTCCGCCGTTGTTATAGTCGAAGGCGGATGAAGGCAGTCCTTCGGTGTATGCCGCCGTCGCCACCCATTGGCGGCTGTCGCTGTCTATCCAGCAGCAGGCGTTGGCGGTGTGTCCCGCTAACAGGACGGTCGTCTCCGGCTCGATACCCACCGCGTAAATCTTAGCCGCAGGGTAGAGCAGACGCATGCGGTCCGTGACGGTGCGACCCAGCAACGCCTTCGGCGATATATGCAGCGGAGTGCCGATGCCTCGCACGTTCTCGTCTTCCAGCATCGTATGTATCTGACGGTCCCGACGCAGATAATAGGTGTCCATGGTATAACCATGATTATCGGGCGTAGTGCCGGTCATCAAGGTCGCCGTTGTCTCATTGCCGCCGTACACCAAATGCGGGAAAGCGACGGTTGTCTGGAAGGCTTCTTCGCTCAGCGTGCGCAGTCCTCCCTGTTGCCAGTAGGGACGTAGCATCTCGAGGTTCTCGGCCGTCAGGCCATCCACCACTGCCACTACCGTCAGATGCGGAGCGGCAAACGAACATAATGCCAAAAGGCTGAATATCAGCGTACAATATAGATGATTCTTGCGCATAGATGTGTCAAAGGAATGATGAATAAACGCCATCCGAAGCCGACTAACGGATGACAGGAGAAAAACGTCAGGAAGGTGACGATAAGCAGTAAGGCGAGGAACGGCACTCCCGCCACTATCTCTACCCACCAGCTCCAGAGACCGCGATGACGATCGTAGATACTCATGGCGAGCACGAACAGAAAATACAGCGCCAGACCGAAGGGCCATGAGGCATACCACGGTGTGCCGGCAATGACAAAGGGCGCGATGGCGCTCTCGCGAACGAGATAAGCGCCGTTCTTCACGTGCGCCTGTTGCATAAATAACATCAGTTCTTCCGGCAGAAAGAGCCGGTCTTCCGAACGCATGGGCTTGTCCGCTTTGGGTCCGAAAAGCAAGTTGATACCTGCATTCGCCCAAGACAGCGCACCCGTGTAATGACGGATGAAACGGCGGTAAGTCTCTCCGGTATAGCCGGTATAGTCAGATACGATGCTGTCGCCTAAGATGTTGGCTATCAGCACGTAAGGCCGCGTGGCGCAGTTGTCGAAGACGAAGTTGTATAGGTATTGCCGGTTTTCGGGTGCATAGTTCGTGAGTAAGGCCATCCATAACGCCTCGCGTTGCGCAGGATGGAGGTTCAGCACTTGTTCATAGACAGGACGGTCGGTCTCATCATATTCGCGCATGAACCTCTGATACGACGCGATGCCCAGTTCATACCACGTCTCGCCGCGCACGAATTTCCAGTAGAAATGGTCCACGTTGAAATCGAAAACGCCGTAGTTGAACACGAGGTCCATGTCCGCTGCCGGATCGCACACGCGGATAGCCGTGTGTCCGTAACGCGCATAAAGTTCCTCGCCCGGCGTGCAGGTCAGCAACGAGATAAACGCTTCGTTTTCCATCTGTTGCGCCGAGAGCCAAGAGGCGGCGGTCAGCAGCAAGGCGAGGATATATATACGTGTTTTACTGAACATACCAGAAGATACAATAGGGTATAAACGTACAGAACAGACCTAACAACCAGCCGGCAGACACTTGTGAAGCCGTGTGTGCGTTGAGGTATATACGCGCGTACATCAGCAGCAGGGTGATGCCAAACCATACCATCAGTGTGCCCCAAGTAGGCAGTGCGCCGATACCCAGGCAATAGGTCAGCAGTCCGCCCAAGAGTCCGCCCAAGCCCGTGAGATGCGCACTGATTTTCCACCGGCGGTTGATGAGCGTGATGAGTCCGAGCGCCACGGTCGCTCCGCATACCACAAAACAGATGTATATAGGGGCATGCAGGACGGCAGTCATCAGATAACTCCAAAAGCCGAAGCCCAAGAAAGCGTACAGATAAGGCACGGTGCGCTCTTTGGCATCCTCTATCTGTATGTCTTTCACTTCGCCTTTGCGAATCAGTATCCAGATGGCGCTGAGGGGCAGCAGACACGTCAGCACGAAGGTGCCGATGACGGCGATGAGCACCCATACGGAAGCCAGCGGAAGCACTTGGCTGTTGAATGCATAGCAGAATAGCGCGATGCCGTAGGTAGGCACGAAAAGCGGGTAGAGCAGAATGCTCAACGCCTTGGCGATACTATTTAAAATCCTTTCACCTTTCACTTTTCACCTTTCACCTACACTGTCTTGCGTAATCTTGCCACAGGGAAACCTAACAAGTCACGATATTTGGCAACCGTGCGTCGCGCAATCGGATAGCCGTGCTGGCCTAACATCTCCATCAACTGCTCGTCCGTCAACGGGTTGCGTTTGTCCTCGCCGTCGATGACCTCCTGCAGTATCTTCTTGATTTCCCGCGTGGAGACCTCGTCACCCTCGGCATTGGTCATCGCCTCCGAGAAGAAGTATTTGAGCGGATAGATGCCGAAACGCGTCTGCACGTATTTGCTGTTGCTCACGCGTGAGATGGTGGATACGTCGTAGCCGGTCTTGTCCGCTATATCCTGAAGAATCATCGGTTTGAGACTCGTCTCTTCGCCGTCGAGGAAGAAGTCGTATTGGAATCTGAGGATGGCGGTCATGGTCTTCATCAGCGTCTCGTTGCGCTGTTGGATGGCGTCGATGAACCATTTGGCGGCATCGAGTTTGCTGCGGATGAACTGCGCCGCCTGTTTGTTCTGCGGCGTCGGCGGCATGGCGCTGTAGTCCGCGAGCATGGCGCTGTATTCGCGGCTGACGTGCAAGTCCGGGATATCACCGGTGTTGAGCACTACGTATAGTTCTTCGTCACGCTCCTCGATGCTGAAGTCCGGAATAATCGTCTCGCGCTGCGTCTCATAGACGGAACCGGTGAACGCGTTCGCGGGTTTCTGATTGAGGTGAACTATATCCTGTACTGCCGCTTGGAAAGCCTCGTTGCTGCAGTCCAGACGCTGCTTGATTTTATCGAAATGATGCTTGGAGAACAACTCGAAATACTGCGCCAGAATGGCGTGCGCCAGTTCGACAGACGCTGTCTGCGGTACTTTGACCTCCAACTGCTTGAGCAGGCACTCCTGCAGGTTCGCGGACGCGATGCCGGGAGGGTCAAACTCCTTAATCTGCCGCACTATCTCCGCCATCTCTTCGTCCGTGACGGACAGTTGCTCCTGGAAACTGATGTCATCCACCAGTTGCTCTATCGAGCGGCGCAGATAGCCGTCTTCGTCGATGTTGCCAAGCACCCATTTGGCGATGTGCCGCTGTGCCTTGGTCATGTTCGTCAGGTATATCTGCGACTTGAGTTCCTCTATCAGGCTGCTGCCTCCGATAATCGGTACTTCGCGTCCGTCATCATCGGCGGGACTGTATTGCTGATGCAACATGTAACTCGGTGTCTCATCATCCGAGATGTACTGCTCGTAGTTGAAGTCTTCGTTCTGCAGCGGGTCGCGTTGCCTGCCGTCGTCATAACCGTCGTCGGGCATGTAACTGTCATCGAACTCATCCTCCTCCAGTCCTCTCATCCGCTCCTCATCTAATCCTTCATCGCGTCCTTCCTCCAGGGCAGGGTTCTCCTGTAACTCCTCATTGATACGCTGCCCCAACTCGATAGACGGTAACTCGAGCATACGAATCACCTGAATCTGGGTGGGCGACAACTTGGTTGTCTGCGTCAGTGTCTGTTGCAGTCCGGCTTTTTGCATAAAATGACCAATTAACAATTACCAGTGACCAATTTGAGTACATTACTTGTAATGTACGCCAGTTGTTCATCATCCAGCTCCGTATGCATCGGCAGCGAGAGCACGCAGGATGCGAGACGCTCCGCTACGGGGAAGTCGCCGTCTTTGTACCGCGGGTCGCGGTAGGCTTTCTGCTGGTGCAGCGGAACGGGGTAGTAAATCATTGCCGGGATACCTGCCTGCGCCAGACCGTCACGTAACTTATCGCGGTCGGCACCTGTCACGCGGAGCGTGTATTGGTGGAAGACGTGCGTTGAATGAGCCTGCCGTCCGGGGATGAGCAGCGCCTCGCAGTTCTTGAACGCCTCGTCATAATAAGCCGCGGCGCGCTGACGCGCAGCGATATATTCGTCCAGATGCGGCAGTTTGGCGTCGAGCACGGCGGCCTGGATACTGTCCAGACGGCTGTTGACACCTATCTCGTCATGATGATAGCGGACGTGACAGCCGTGGTTGGCGATGGCGCGCATACGCTCCGCGAGCGCGTCATCATTGGTGAAGATGGCGCCGCCGTCGCCGTAGCAACCGAGGTTCTTCGAGGGGAAGAAAGAGGTGCAGCCGATGTGACCGATGGTGCCCGCCTGCTTCGTCTCGCCGTTGGCGAAGGTGAACGTCGCTCCGATAGCCTGACAGGCATCTTCCACGACATATATATGCTTCTCTTCCGCCAACTCCATCAGCGCCTGCATGTCCGCGCACTGACCGAACAGATGCACGGGTACGATGGCTTTGGTGCGCGGCGTGATGGCGCGGCGGACAGCCTCTATATCCATATTCATCGTGTCCCAGTCTACATCCACCACTACCGGCGTCAGACCTAACAAAGCGACCACTTCGGCGGTGGCGATGAAGGTGAAAGTAGGTGTGATGACCTCGTCGCCGGGTTTGAGCCCGAGCCCCATGAGCGCTATCTGCAGCGCGTCCGTGCCGTTCCCTACGGGAATCACATGCTTGGCACCCGTGTATTGCTCCAGGTGCTGCTGGAATGCCGCTACTTTCGGTCCTTTGATGAAAGCGGCGGAGTCGATGACCTCTTGTATGCCGGCGTCAATATCCGCTTTGATGCGCTGGTATTGCGTCTGCAAGTCAACCATTTGTATCTTAGTCATTGTTCTAAAAGGAATTCCACTACCGCCGGATATGCCCATGCGGCAGTGATATAAGGATTGGTATAACGTAGTTCTACGTCGAGTTTGTCGATGCGTTCCGGCGTATAGATGCATACGGCGCGGACGTCCGAATGATGCACCTGCGCAAAGTGCGTCATGCCTACGCGCACGCTCACTTCCACCTCATTGGGGAAGAGACGGATGCGCTGGTCCGCCGGCAGACCGATGACCTGTAGCGGAACGATGAATTTCTTCTCCGTGAAGCGCTCGGATACAACCCGTAAGGTCACGCTGTCCGTGCCGGCACGCATGTGCGGAGGAATGACCAGCGCCAGGCGTATATCCGACGTGTCGCTCAGGTTCGTCAGATGGACTTCTTCGGTATAGAGGCTGTCTATCTTGTTCAGATCTCTATCCTGACCGAAGAGTCTGACCTGCGGATGACTGAGTGCGGGTTTTCCTACCATCTGGTATTCGCCGGCAAGACTCAACGACCCGCGGAAAACAACCGGCACCGTCTTCTCCTGTTCGGTGAAATACGGGCATGTGATTTCTTCGGGGGTGGTGCTGATAAGACGGCTGGTACCTTGCAGAAGGTCGCTTATGCTTCGGCGCAGCGCGTCGGAAGGCACATGTATCGTACCTTTCTCACCGTGGATGTACGGCCGCAGGTCGATAGTCAGATGCAGCAACTCCCGATGATAGGTGTTCAGACGCGCACCCGCGTCGCGCACTTCGATAAGGGCGGTATCCGGAAGACCGTTGCCGCCCAAGCCGATGGCGCCGGGCTTGCCCGTGTATGAAATAAGGACAGGCACGCGCGTGTTACGCACGGAGTTCATCGCATGGCCGTACCATACGGCGGCAGCCAGTGCCACAAAAAGAAGAAATGTGAGGGCGTCGCGTTTCATGCGAAAGGTGCTTACTTCTTCTCGTCCTTAGCGGCAGCCTGCTGAACGTCCGCTACGTCTGCGAAGACACTCTCCTTGCTTACTTTGATGGTCACGTCTTTGGCGATGGTGATGATGAAAGCGTTCTCCTGAACCTCTTTGATTTCACCGTAGATACCACCGGCTGTAACGACCTTGTCGCCTTTCTTCATCGCCTCGCGTTGTTGTTGCAGCTCTTTCTGCTTCTTGGTCTGCGGACGAATCATAAAGAAATAGAATACGACGAAAATAAGGATCATCATGATCCAGAACGACCAGGAATTACCTTGCTGTGCAGTGCCTTCAGCCTGCAAAAGAATTAAATTGAGTAACATAATTATAATAATTTTAACGGTTTAACAATCAAACGACTAACGACTAACGACCAACTACTTCACCGTCAGCGCCTTGAAGCAGTTTCCTTCGTGCTTCAGGTCGCGTAGAATCTCCGAGAGGATGCCGTTGATGAACATATAGCTCTTGTCGCCCGAGTAGGTCTTTGCCAACTCGATATACTCGTTGAGCGAGATGGTGATGGCTATATCGGGGAACTCGAGAATCTCGCCTAAGGCGGTCTCGATGATGATGCGGTCCATGTACGCGATGCGGTCCGCGTCCCATCCCTTGAGATGGCTGTCTATCAGTTGCTCGTAGCGCTCGTGGCCTTTGAGGGTTTTCTCCAGTAGGGTAGTGGCGAACTGTACCTCGTCCTCGCTGTCGAACATCTCCAACAGAGGTGTCTCCGGCGTGCTTTCCGCGGTAAAGCGCTTGACGGTCTTTATCACATAACTGAGCACCACTTCTGCGTCTGTTGTCCAGTTGGCTTTGTCCAGCACCACTTCCATCTCGTCCAAGGCCTCTTGCAGCGCTTCGCTCTCCGGCAGCAGGTTCTGGTATATCTGCCGCCAAACGCGCTTGTCGTCCTCGTAGGTGCAGGTCTCCGCCGCCATATACGCGCGGTAGAAATCGCTCTGCTCCAACTGGCGGTAAATCTCCGCGACGGCAGGCATGCCGCTGTCCCAACTCAGGCGCTGCTCCTGGATGCGGCTGCGTAGCGCGCGGTTGTCGAATAACTGCTGCGCAAGGCGGTTCTGCACAAAACGACGGTTCGGCGTCCAGTTCGAGTGCGTAGCCCGTGCGCGGATAATCTGCTCCTCCAACTGCTGCTGCGCGTAGGCCGTCAGCACATTGACGAAATCCAGGAGCATGAAATACAAATCATACGTGTCGGCAAAACTCTTCAGCAGCTCTTTGCGCGCCGAAACAACCGTTTTGTCACTGTCTTTGTAGTAGGCGAAAAGGGTCTGTACCACCCTCGTCCGCACCATTGAACGATTTATCATAAATGGCTTCTTGTATGCGTATATATGAGCGCGTATAATGCGCGCAACAAAAAATTGTGCGCAAATTTACAAAAATATTTTGATATATGCAAAAAAAATCGTACCTTTGCAGCGATTTCTTTAAAAATTTGTAGAAAAGATGGAAAAAGATGAGAGAAGAGAGCCGGAGATTGTGTACAGTCGTTCGGTGAAGGCGGGGAAACGGATTTATTATTTGGATGTCCGCAAAGCGCGTAATGAGGACCTCTATTTGTGCATTACGGAGAGCAAGCGCCGTCAGGCGGAGGGAGAGGAAGCTCCGTCGTTCGAGAAGCACAAGTTATTCCTGTACAAGGAAGACTTTGCGCATTTCACGGAGGGTTTGCAAGATGTAATCGGTTACATCCAGAGTCAGTTGGGAACCATCGAAGAGCGTCCGGAGTGGGTGCCGGAAGCCGAAGCAGAAGGAGATAAACCCGCTGAAGACGAAGAGCCTAAGAAAAAAGGACTCTTAGGATTTCTTCGGAAATAGCAGTCTTTGATTGAAGGGGAAGGGCGGTCTGTGTGCCGTCGGCTTGCAGGATAGTAACGATGTTGGTATCCACGCCGAAGCCTGCGCCCTTGTCACGAAGCGAATTAAGGACTATCGCGTCGAGATGTTTGCGCTCCAGTTTACGGAGCGCATTCTTTTTTTCGTCCTGTGTCTCCAAGGCGAAGCCGATGAGCCGTTGCCCGGTGTGCTTGCTCTCGCCGAGTGTGCGTGCGATGTCGGGCGTGGTGGTCAGCCGAAGTGTCATTTCGGTCTGTCCGTCGGCTTTCTTGATTTTCTCCGCCGCCGTTTCTTCGGGCGTGAAGTCCGCCACCGCGGCGCAGAGTATCGCGGCGTTCATCTGCGGCCAAGCCGCCATACAGGCTTCGTACATCGCCTGCGCGGAGAGCGCGTCGATACGACGGATGGCGCCGAACGGGTTATAGAGTGGGGCGGAGACAGCGCCGCAAACGAGTGTCACTTCCGCGCCGCGGCGTGCGCAGGCGTGCGCTATAGCCATGCCCATCTTTCCCGTGGAGTAGTTGCTGATGAAGCGTACAGGGTCGATTTTCTCTTGTGTCCCGCCGGCGGTGATGAGGATGCGCTGGCCCGTTAAGGTCTGCGGCGTCAGTGCGTATTCCAGCGCTTCCTGAAGAACCTCTGTCTCCGGCATGCGTCCCTTGCCGCAGGTGCCGCAAGCCAACGGACCTTCTTCGGGTTCCAACACCCGCACGTTCTCCCAACGGCGGATGGTAGCAATGGCCTGCTGCGTGGCGGGGTTCTCCCACATTTTGTCATTCATGGCGGGTGCCACGATGACAGGTTTGCGCGCCACGCACGAAGCGATGGTCGTGGTCAGCGCGTCGTCGGCAATGCCGGCCGCCATCTTCGCCAACACGTTCGCTGTCGCCGGCGCCACCAGTAACGCGTCGCACCACTCGGGCAGGGAGATGTGCTCCGTGGCGTGCTCGTTGATGGCGGCGAACACATCCGAATAAACCCTGCTGCCCGAAACGGTTTGCAGGGTTAGTTCTGTGACAAACTGCAGGGCGTTCTTGGTCGTTGCCACCCTCACTTCCGCGCCCGCTTTGACCAACGAACGAATCAGTTCAGGAATCTTATACGCCGCGATGCCTCCGCTGATGCCTAATAATATGTGCTTACCACTAAGCAAAATTGTCTATACTCTATCAGCGCAGCGGTCTATTTCAACGCCTCGTCGCGGTTACCGGAGCGGTACACGAGTTCGCCGTCGATGAACTCCTGGGTAGCCATCAGCGACGGTTTGGGCAGACGCTCGTACTGGCGGCTGATTTCTATCTGCTCTTTGTTCTCAAATGTCTCATCGAGCGTGTCCTGCGGGATAGAGAAGTCCTGCAGTTTGGCGTCCAGTTCTTTCTTGATGCCGGCGCTAATCTGGTTGGCGCGTTTGGCGATGATAGCCACGGTCTCATACACGTTGCCTACCGGCTCGGTGAGCTGGTTGATGTCACGGGTCACCGTGTTCTTGGGGGCTTTAGAATTCTTGTAATCCATAAGATTATTTACGATTTTACGATTTAACGATTGATTTATTCTTTGATGGTTTTCTTGATTTGCACAAGCATCTTATCTGCTTCTTTGCGGTGCTTGGAGTCCGGATACTCAGTGATGAAGTTATAGTATTCATCTTGTGCATCTCGCGCACGCTCCATCTTCTTCTCTTCGAAGGATGCCAACATCTGTTGGTATTTGGCTTGCATGATGAGCCAATTGAAATCCTCTTGGTATTTGTTGCTGGGGAAATTCTTGAGCGCATTCTTGCTTACAATCTCGCAACTGAGGTAGTTATTGCCCAGGTACGAACCGAGGTTGTAATATAACTGCGCACTCTTCAGCTCTTTATACGCCAATTTGTCGTATAGTTCGTTCATCTCCTTGTATGCCTGTTCGGCGTACGGACTCTCGGGATACAACTCCACAAAGACGTTAAACGCCTCAATGGCATTCTGCGTGATTTCTTGGTCCAGACGGGCGTCCGGCGAATTCAGATACTGGCAGTGGCCGACCTGAAAATACGCCTCCGTGGCATATTTACCCTTGGGGTAGTTACGTACATAGGCTTGATAGTAATCGGAGGCGGAGTCGTAGTTCTTCTGACCCATGTAACAGCGGGCCAGATAGGCAAGTACGTCTTCCGAACGCTCGGTACCTTTGTAATAAGCCGTCACGTCGTCCAGCAGGGTTTGCGCCTTCACGTACTGCTGCTCGTTGAAATACTGCAACGCCGCCTGGTATTTCTCCTCGGGGTCGCGTGATTTCAACAGACGCTGGTACTCACCACAACTCGTGAGCACCACCGCTAACAATAGTATGAATAAGCCTTTTCTGCGCATTTATCCAATTTAGCCCGCAAAGGTACTACAAAAAAATCAAATACACAAATTTTTAGCCAAAATTATTTGATTTGCTTGCAAAAATTAAATATTTAGGCCGAAAGTACTGCTATTTGACCGTTTCCTCCCAATTCGGTGACTGTAGGACGTTCAAACGGTCGTTTTCCGCGACAATGAGATAGCAGGCGGCATCTTCTGCGCGTTCAATCATCTGCAAAGCCTCTTCGGCTCCAAGTACCATACAGGCGGTGGCCATGGCGTCGGCACGCATACAACTGCTGCTGACGACCGTCGCGCTCAGCACCGAGTGCTGCACCGGATAGCCTGTGCGCGGGTCGATGGTGTGACTGCGACGCTCGTCGCCGGCGTAGTAGTAATTACGGTAGTTGCCGCTGGTGGCCATGCAGATGTCGCTCACGGCGAGAATGTCCTGCATCTCTTCCTGTGCGCCTTCGTTATTGATATTCGGTTTGGTGATGCCGATGTGCCATGGTTCGCCTTTGGCATTCACGCCGTAGGCCACCACTTCACCGCCTATATCAACGAGGTAGTTCTTGCAGCCTTGGCGGCGCAGCATCGCGGCAATCATGTCGCAAGCCTGTCCTTTGGCAACGGCGCCGGCGTCAAGCATCACCCTCGGGTCGGTTTTCACGACCTTATGGTCCACCAGCTGCACTTTGTCAAATCCCACGAACTGACGAATACTGTCAACCTCCCTTCCTTTTAGGGAAGGGCCGGGGTTAGGCTTCTTTCTCCCAAATCCCCAGTAGTTCACCAGCGGCGCGACGGTGATGTCAAAAGCCCCGTCGGAGAGGGCGTGTACGCGTTCCGCCTCGCGCCACATCTCCTCGAAAGCGGCATCGGTGACGGTGTCGCGGTTGTCGTTGATAGCGCTCAGGACGGAGTGGGGATTGAACATGCTCAGGCTGTTGTCAAACGCCGTCAGTGCCGCTTGGATGCTGTCTTCCAACTCGTTTGCCGCCTCGTAGCGGATGTTATAGTAAGTCCCGAAAACCCTGCCGTCATTGTGATAATAAGCCAATTTGGGGTCGGTTTCCCAACCCCAAATCAACAGTGCCGCCACGGCGATGCCTATCAGCGCACCTATATTGCGCGTGTTTGTTTTCACCTTTAGCCTTTAGCCGTTAGCCGTTAGCCGTTCTTAGAACCAGATGCCAACACCGGCGGCGAGGTTCAAACGTTGGTTGTTGTAGCTGTCCTTGATAGCAGGCCAGATGTTGTCCTTGTTAATGCCTGCGGTATTGAGCATTACAATACCGTAAACATCCAACGAGAATATGTTTTTAACATTGAGTTCCCAGTCAGCACGCAGCGAGATGTTGTTCACGGCGAAGCCTTGCTGGTAGTTGCTGTAGAAACTGGACCACGGAGTCATACCCACGGTCGGAGTAAGCGAGAAACCAAGCGGCAGATCTGCTTTGAAGCTGACCTCCAAATAGCTGGAGAAAGCGCGTGCGAGACCGATGACCGAGTCAGGTTGAGCGACGTCATACACTTCTTTCCAGTCGTCGCCGGCCACAAACGTGGACCACATAACAGTCAGAGGTACCTTCTCCCAAAACTCGCCGAACTCGAATTTGGCGAATACTTCGCCCTGACAGGTCGGATATGTACCTGCCTCATATGCTTCTACCGTCGGCTTTTCATAACCGAAATACTTGGTTCCGTCGAAATAATAATAGTGGGTGTAACCGAGCGTAAGACCCGCAATCTTATAACGGAGTGTAATATCCAACTCGGGGTCAAACTCCTTGAAGTCGTTATTTTTCGCACCGATATTTGCCCATGCCTCGATAGCCAAGCCTCCGTAGCCCACACTTGCGCCCGGTTGAAAAGCCATACCACCGTATTTCATACCACGCCATAGGTATGTGGTCGTGAAATCACAACCTGCGGACCATTCGAAACCGGGGTTTTTGTACTCCCATGCAAAAGAACTTAAAGTAGCTGTCAGAGCAACTACCAATGTGATGATTTTTTTCATTGTTGTATTATTTTTTAATTGTTTGTTATTATTTCAAATAAATACCAACGGCAATATTCGCATTGACGCTCTGTTTGTCGAGCGCAGTGGGATGCCATTCTGCGGTACTCCTGTCGCCGGCTAACGCCGAAGGGTTGATGCAGAATACGCCTTGGAGCATCAGGCCCAGACGCGGGTGTATATCCCAGTCTTTACGCAGACGCAGTTCGATGTTCTGCACCGCAAATGATTTCTGATAGCCGGTGTACATACTGCGCCATGGAGTGATGCCGACGGCGCCGTAGAGACTCAGGCCGTACGGGAACTTTTGGGTGTAACTGATCTCCGCATAACTCGACCATGCGCGAACCAACTCGCCTTTCTCATTGAGATAGCCGTCCGCTGCCGCTACGCGCGTCGCCCATAGGAAACTCAGCGGCAGTTTGCTGCTGACCGTATAGCGCACATTCAATTCCAATCGGTTGCCGCGGTCCGCATAATTGTTGAAATCGAAGAAACCGCAGTTGAAATTATGGATATAGAGCAGATATACATTGACTCCCCAACGGCTGAAACCCAGCGACAGGTCCACTTCGGGCAGCAAATGCGTGAAAGTCCAGTCGGTAGCGCCGACGTTCCACCACATGTCGAGGTATAATCCTCCGTAGCCGACGCTTGCGGAAGGCTGTATATTCATTGCGCCGACGCATAATCCGCGCCATAGATACATGGCGTTTAGCGTCGCTTCCACCTTGTAGGTCAGCCCTACAGGCTTGCGGTAGTCGTCCAGCCATTTGCTCTCGCCCTTGGCTTCTATACTCTCGCCATTTACCTCTCGCACCTCGCTCTTGGCCTCTTCCGCGTACACGCGTGCGCTAAATACAAAAGGTAATGCTCCGATGCAAAGCACCAGAGCTATTACCCGTTGTTTGAATGTCAGTTGTTTACAGCGCATTTTGCGTTTCCCACGCACGGCGCAGGGCGACTTCCAGAATGCGGGTGTTGCTGAAATCAACGATACCGCCATCGAAGCCCGGCTCTAAATGGTAGTCGGCGTTACCCGCACCATTGAAATAAGCACGTACTTCCTCTCCGGAAATACCCAACTCGGCTGCGATGGCGTCCATACTGCCATGCGGAAGACTGTCCTTTACTGCACGAAGGCGATTAAATGTTGTACGCATAAGTATATAAAATTTTGATGTTATTTCAAATCCGCTGCAAATTTACTGCTTTTTTTTGATATGTGCAAGATTTTAATAATTTTTTATTAAAAATATTCGTCTTTATAGGCTGGGTGAGTAGAAATAATCGGTTATCCACTTCGGCAGTTTGGTGGAGCGCACGGGTTTGGGTTCGGGCAGCGGGTCGTTCGCCAATGCCTCCCGCACGCGTTTCTTGCCGGCGCCGAAACGCACACCTACGTTGAGGTGCACATGCCAGTTCCAGTTGCGTATGATGACGTTTGAGTACTCGCCTTCGCGGGCCTGGAAGCGGGTGTGGTCACCCTGCGCCCATAGCGACATGTGGACCCATCGGTTGATTTCCCAACTCACCGCTGCGCGGACGTTTCCCGTCACGTGTACCGGGTAATGCGAACGGATGTTGAATCGGGGTTCGCCGGGCAGTTGCTGGCGGATGGAGTCCGCTATTATCAGGGATATCTGGTTGAGCGAATAGCATACCAACTGCAATGTTGCCGACGCATGGAGCACCACTTTGCCCTTGTTGGGCGTGTAGTTGATGCCGTAGCCCAAGCCCACCGCCACTTGGTGCATCGTGACGCTCGTGATGCTGTCCATGATATAGGATAGGAGTGGGTTGTCGCCCAGTTTGAGGGTGTCACGGATGGAGTAGTCCGTATAGAGGTAGGATAGAGAGAGCAGCAGCGAACCGGCGCTTTTCTTCTGGATATACGACTGCTTGATGGCGGCGTAATGCGAGTAATGCTCGGAGTTCAGCGCGTACCATGCCGTCAGGTTCATGTTCGTTATCCTCAGCAGATTGTCCGGCATCTCAAGCGAGGAACTCGGGTGGTCTGGGTCGGTCACTCTGCCGGAGATGTTCGAACTCACCTGCCGGCGGAAGTCGAGACCCATGGACTTGCTGCCCAATGACAGGTTGAAGTTATGCGAATAGGCGTTCAGCACGTCCCAACTGTAACCTCCGCCGAAGCCGCGGTAGCCGGCATTGAAACCGAGGTCCACGCTCGGCGTGGTATGTGTCAGCAGCGCTAATTTCGATGTGCTACTGCCCGGCAGGTTCGTCTGGTAATACGAGTTGATGCCTATCATGCTGCCGGTGAATGCGACGCTCCAGCTGTGTTCGGGCAGGGTGATATAGTTCGTGTCCACGTTCTCAAGCAGATACCTGTCCATGCGTTCGCCGAGGCGGTAGAAGAACCTCAACCCTTTCGACGCCGCATGACCACTCAGCGGCATCACCGCCAACAGCAACAGCAGTATGTAGTTACGTACCTTCATCATCTATCTGCGCACGTGTTATATTGTTATATTGTATCTACGCACGTGTTATCATCTATCGATTACGAAAACTGCGCAAAGGTACAACAAAAATTGCATATATGCAAGTTTTGAGCGATTTTTATTTGTTTTTAAGGAGTTTACTCCTTGATTGTGGGAATGCCTGAGAGCTATGCAGATAGTGGTATATACTACTATCTACGTAAACGTAGGCATTCCCGCAATCGGAAGTGCCGAAGGCATGAAACAAATAAAACTGCTCTCCTTGCATATATCCCGCAGGATGCGACCGTACTTTCGGAGGATTCCTTGTTCGCTTGCGAATAAGGGCGTGCCGACGGTACAACAAAAATTGCATATATGCAAGTTTTTAACTAAAAAACAGGCGATTTATTTGTATAATCCAAATAAAAGCAGTACCTTTGCCGCATGTTTCATGCATCCAAACACGAATTATTGACGAACTATTGACGAATTATTCACGAACTATTAGTATAACG
>Ga0265299_10000377_pt1 | contig 56615 bp, 59 predicted proteins | sample AusTroGonzalo_MG_4_FD_193485 | JGI IMG/M metagenome (GOLD analysis project Ga0265299, IMG submission 193485) | Bovine rumen microbial communities from tropical cattle in Woodstock, Queensland, Australia - Gonzalo_02 | ecosystem: Host-associated > Mammals > Digestive system > Stomach > Rumen ...
CTCGGTGGTTACAAAGGATGTACCGCCCCGTTCTTTGGTGGCTGGCAATCCTGCGAAAGTCTTGAAACATATATAGGAATAGCTTATGAGTAATAGTAATATTTACCTCGCTTCAAAACCGCGTTACGAGATTCTTGACGGACTGCGCGGAGTAGCTGCCATGCTGGTGGTAGCCTTCCATTTGTTTGAGACCTATTTCCACATGGCTCCCAATCAGCCTATCAATCACGGCTATCTGGCTGTGGACTTCTTCTTCGTGCTGTCGGGCTTCGTCATCGGCTATGCCTACGATGACCGTTGGGGGAAGCCTCACGCCCCATCCTCCCCCAAGGGCGAAGGTGAGAAGCTGGCGCTCTGGAGTTTCTTCAAGCGGCGACTGATTCGTCTGCACCCGATGCTCCTTTTCGGCACACTGTTTGGCGCCATCATGTTCTACTTCGGCAGCTGCGGCGAGTTCCCGCTGATTAACGAGACTCCGTGGTACATGGTGCTGCTGGTGATGCTATGGTGCTTCACCCTGATTCCATTACCCAACACGATGGACATACGAGGCTGGGCAGAGACCAATCCGCTGAACGGCCCTGCATGGACGCTGCAGTGGGAGTATCTTGCCAACATTCTCTACGCGCTCTTCATCCGTAAGTTCTCAAACGTGGCCTTGGCCGTCTGCGTGGCTCTCTTTGCCTGCATGACGATTATACTCTGCCTGAACATCGACGTCACAGGATTCCTCGAAGCACGCAATTGGGCTTCCTATACGGTTGTTGGCGGATGGAGCACCACGCCCGACCAGCTTCAGGTGGGTCTTACCCGTCTGCTTTATCCGTTCTTCTGCGGATTGCTCATTTCGCGCGTGGGCAGATTAATAAAGGTGAAGGCGGGCTTCTGGTGGTGTTCGCTAATGATTGTCCTGCTGCTCTGCATGCCCTGGCTCGGTATTGGCACCGAGGGCGATGCGCGATGGACGAACGGACTCTACGAAGCCGTCTGCATCCTCGTCTGCTTCCCGATCATCGTGGCCATCGGTGCCGGCAGCAGCGTCAAGGGAGGCAAGTCGGAGGCCATCAACCGCTTCCTCGGCGAGATTTCCTACCCGCTTTACATCACGCACTATCCACTCATCTACATGCAGATGTCGTGGGTAGACGGTCACAAGGATGCTCCGCTCAGCATGCATATCTTCGTCGCCGTCTGCACTTATCTGCTCGCCATCCTCGTTGCCTACGGGGCCTACAAGCTCTACGACCTGCCCGTCCGCGAGTGGCTGAAGAAGAGGCTCTTCAAGCCCAGCGCAAAATGAGATTGCCACCTCAAGTACTCCTGAAGGGCAAAGATATGTCGTGCACGATGTATTGTTAAGAATGATTAAAAGAATGGATAAATCGCTTGCGATATAAATTATTCTCCTTACCTTTGCACCCGAAAATATCGCAAACGACATAATTAAGAAAAGGATATGGCAAAGATTTATGATTTCAAGGCTCTGACGAGCAAAGGTAAGGAGATAGACTTCTCTCAGTTCGAGGGTAAGGTTCTGCTGATTGCCAACACAGCCAGCAAGTGTGGATTCACCCCTCAGTTCGCAGGACTGGAGGAGCTGAACCAGAAGTACAAGGACCAGGGGCTGGTAATCATCGGATTCCCCTGCAACCAGTTCAAGGAGCAAGACCCCGGCTCTGACGGACAGATTGAGGAGTTCTGCCAGATGAACTACGGCGTGACGTTCCAGATCATGAAGAAGAGCGACGTGAACGGCCCTGCCGCAGAGCCCATCTTCGAGTACCTGAAGACGCAGGCTCCCACTGAGGAGTACAAGGGACTGAAGGCAAAAGCTACCCATGCGCTCCTGAAGAAGCTCAGCAAGAGCGTGGAGAAGGACAGCGACATTCTTTGGAACTTCACCAAGTTCCTCATCTCGAAGGACGGTGAGACCATCAAGCGCTATGCTCCCACCACAGAGCCGAAGGACTTTGAGAAAGAAGTGGAAGAAATGCTTGGGGCATAGTTGATAGTTATGCACGCAGAATTACAACTTGACAATCAGATTTGCTTCCGCCTCTATACGGCAGCACGACTGGTGACACAGGCATACACGCCGATACTGACGGCACTGGGCATCACCTATCCGCAGTACCTGGTGCTGATGGTGCTCTGGGAGAACGACAACCAGCCGGTGAACGACATCGCCCGTCGGCTGGTGCTGGAGACGAACACCGTGACTCCCCTACTCCAGCGTATGGAGAAGCTCGGCATCGTCAGCCGCAAGCGAGGAAAAGAGGACAAGCGCCAGCAGATTGTCAGCCTGACAAAGAAGGGCAAGGAACTGGAAGAACAGGCTTTTGCAACGATTCCTGCCGGCATGAACGCCCAGCTTTCAGCCTATCCGCTGAAGCAGGAAGACTATCCGCGTCTGGAACAGGAACTGGACACTATTATTGAGACTCTAAAAAACAAATAAATTATGGCACATCAATGTGAAAATTGCAAATTGCGAGGTCATTACGACAAGAAGCCGAACTCGCTGATGGGACATTTCTGGCGTTGGCACATCAACTTCTGCCCAGGCTGGAAAGCCTATTTCACCTCTCTTCCTGCTGAAGAACAGCAGAAACTACGCGACAAGTATCAGTTTACAAAATATCAATAACCCCTTAAAACAACAAAATTATGGAAACAAAGAAATCAATTGAGGCATTACAGTTTTTCGTAACCCATCTGGCTGAAGGTGCTATGGTTCACAAGCAGCAGGGTATGATCTTCAAGGCACAGGGCATCACCAAGCTCGGACAGAAGTATATTGACCATTTCAATGAGGAGATGGGCTGGGTAGAGAAGTTCACAGAGCGCATCCTCGACCTTGGCGCAGAGGTCAAGTTCGAAGGCATGAAGAGCCGCGACCTGATCTGCGACCCCATCGAGTATGTCAAGGCCGACTGCGCCATCCAGGGACCTGGCGTTGAGATGCTGATGAAGTGCATGGCCGACCTGAAGGATGACCCCACGACGTACGACCTGCTGAAGGCCTACCTGAAGGACGAGGAGGAAGACCTCTACTGGAGCCAGGGCGCATTGGAGCTCATCGAGAAAATCGGCGCACAGAACTGGCTGTTGCTGCAGCTGTAAGTCACCAACTTCATGAAAAGCCGTCGACACGCCATCCATAATTAAAGGAGCATCCGCATCGGGTGCTCCTTTTTACATCTGACCGCTCAGCAGTGCGACTAAGCGGTTTTTACCGGGCATCATCCCATACGTCGCCTGTAGTGGGCAAACCTGAACCGGGCAGTACAAGTTCGTCTTCAGCATCAAAGCCAGTGGTGGTGATGCTGGTTACGGAGCCAGCCAGAATCTGAGCATGAATATCTATCTCAACCACCTGCATCTCGGGTTTCAAATACTCTTTCTTTATCATAGTTGTATCCTCCATTTACTTAATGATTACTTTTTTACCATTCTTGCCTTGCAAGCGTCCTTCGGCCGAGCGCATTACGTACACACCCTTCTGAGCGGTGCCACTAACGCGACGGCCCTGCAAGTCGTAGACGGCCTTGTCCGTTGCCGTTTGTCCGTTCTCAATGGATATGATACCAGTAGTCTCACCGTCGCCAAAGTCCATGCTGAACGAGCGGGTCTGTGCGGCGGCGTCGCCCTTCAGCAGGAAGTAGCTACGGAAGCCCTTCATGTTGGCGGGCAGGGATGTGGGATGGAGCAGTTTGTTGCCGCTGCCTACGAAGAGGATATTTTGGGTGTTGCCCGTGACCTCGGTCAGGCCCAGCGTGGGCACGAAGTCGGCATAGGTAGTCTCTGTTGTCGTAGTGGTGCTGACAGTGGTCACGCCTTCGAAAGTCGGATTCTGCACTGTTGCGTCCACTTTCACCAAGTAGGGCTTACCTGCCTCGATGCTTGCTGCATCAGCAAAAATCAGTGTCAACAGCCCCGAACCTGCGTCGAACGTTGAGCTGCTCAGTGTTTTTGCCGTTATACCCATAGCTGTCAGGTCAGTACTGCTGATGCTGAACGGTGAGCAGAACGTGTTCCAGCCACCCGTCTGCAGCGTGCGACTAAGTCTGATGTCGGCCGGTTCGCTATTTCCTGAAAGCCAGGTCGAATTGTCGGTAGTCTCCTGAAGCTCAGTGTAAGGATCCTCTACATGGCTAAAGGACTGCATGGTGTAGCCTGGTGCACTCCAACCAGCGTAGGTTTGCGTCTCAAAGTCAGCATTGCCTATCATATTGACACTTTCATCATCGGCCAGCGTACATGACACGTCGTCAAAATACACATTGCCTATTACGCCTCCCATAGAGAGCTCAATTGTTGGATGATTTACTATAGCCTGATAGGTGTCTGTAAACACTGCTGATGTATGAGGCAGAATGGTCATATCATTTCCATATACATAAGTATCATAATTCGTTCCTTCGCCTATAAAGCCATATCTCACTGTGCAGGGCGCGGTAATGTCAGCTGCATGCACTTTCATTTTGATGGTGTAATTCTTTCCGGCTACCATTGGGGTTGCAAATGTATATTGTGCAACATTATCCCAGATGTTCCCCGTAATTCTGCTGTTATATACCTTCAGCATGTGGTTTTTAGTAGGATCATAAGTCTCGCTCATGGCACCATTATAATCCGCCTCAGTGCCAACCCATATTCCTTCAACTGTAATAGCGGATGGAGAAGTAGGATTCTGAATTCTTATCTGGCGTACATGTTGTGCATAGATATCACCGATGTGTTCACCACCAGTATCACCACCACCAATGGTAAAGGTCTTCGTCTTGTTGATGGCAATTCTTACAACTCCAGAAGTGGCCTCAAGACTGTTCAAGGTAACGCTTTCTTGGTCAAAAACCACTCCATAACTTTCAGTACTTACATACTCATCATACATCAAGATGAAATTTATCTGTCCACTAAGTCCGGAATACTTCATCCACACATAATCGTAAGCAGACCAGTCTGCATAAACGTCAGTAGAACCTCCCATATAATCGGAGATGAAGGTGTAGGTGGTGCCGCTCTGGGTGGTCTGCTGAGCGTCCTGGTCCCAAGCCCAAAACTTGTTAAGTTCTGTTTTTGTGGCCCAAGCGCCGCTGACTGTCATGCATAGCAGTGCGAGAAGTGATAGAAATTTAAATTTTACCATAATTTTTATGTTTTAATTAGTGAATAAATTGTTATTTATATCGTTTTTGTTCTTTCCATACTCCTTGCCGTCAGCCATAGCCGCGGCAGTCAGCCCCCTCCAAGCCGTCCCTGCTGCATCCTGCGTCGCACAGATTCGTATCCATATCGATCGAGGGGGATAAAAACATACAGGCTTCCCTTGCACGGATGCACGGAAAGCCTTATATTGGCGCACGCGGACGCGTAAATAAAAGAGGTGCTATTGGTGAGCGCCTGAGAGAGAGTAATCAAATCTTTGGAATGACCAAGGATTTGCGCTACTTTTTGCTCTGCATTAACGTAATTTATCTCTCGCTCTGGCATAGCCTCCCCTCTGCTGCCGCCATTGGCGTCAGACCTCCAAAAAGCGGATATGTAGGTGAGCGGAGGCATGAATTCACTAGGTTTTCTTCGTTATATGCCTGCAAAGATACAAAACTTTTTGGAATTATGGTGCGATGATAACATTAAAAGTGCGAAACATCCTCATGGTCGTGTCGTTTCAGACAATTTTTGTATTGTCTCAGATTTGGATTTGTGGGAAAAACAATGTATCTTTGCAGTCGAAATAGTAATCAAATAACAATAAATCGTTTAACAACTAAAACAAAAAGCATTGTGGACAAGCAGAAATCAATTGAGGCATTACAGTTTTTCGTAACTCATCTGGCAGAGGGTGCCATCGTGTCGCCTGTACGCTGCAAGTGGCAACCCGCCTAAATAGTCTATGACTTTACTTGTAGGTTTACTGATTCCCTTACTGGGAACAATGCTCGGAGCGGCATTCGTCTTTCTGATGAAGGACGACATGCCGCTTCGTCTTCAAAAGACGCTGCTCGGCTTTGCGTCGGGCGTGATGGTGGCAGCATCGGTATGGTCGCTGCTGATTCCATCGATGGAGATGGTGGCTGATAGCGGGCGGTGGTCTGTTTTGCCTGCTGCCGTGGGATTCCTGTTGGGTATGGGCTTCCTGCTGATGATTGACGAGCTGACGCCTCACCTGCATATCGGTACCGACAAGCCCGAGGGCATGCGGTCGCATCTTTCCAAAACAGCTATGCTGGCATTGGCTGTCACCATCCACAATCTGCCAGAAGGTATGGCTGTGGGTGTGGTCTTTGCTGGCGCCGAGAGTGGCATGTCGAATATCTCGTTGGCCAGTGCCATTGCCGTTTCTTTGGGTATTGCCATTCAGAACGTACCAGAAGGTGCCATCATCTCCATGCCTATGCGTGCGGCAGGCAATTCCAAGTGGAGGTCATTCGTCATTGGTTCTTTGAGTGGAGCCGTTGAACCCGTCGGAGCCGTCGCCGTATTGCTCTTGGCTTCTCTACTGATGCCTGTCCTGCCCTACATGCTGGCCTTTGCCGCAGGCGCCATGTTCTACGTAGTCGTCGAGGAACTCATCCCCGAAGCCTCCAGCGGTCAGCACAGTAACCTCAGCACCATCGGTTTCGCCGTTGGATTTGTCCTGATGATGGTGCTTGACGTAGTACTTGGTTAGTGATGTGTTTCATGGCTTATTTCAAGGTTGACGAGTTTTGAAAAATACTCAATGACTATTTTGAAATACTCATGGAGTATTTTTCAAAAGTCGTCCCCTGGCGAACGAAAGTCAATGAGATAGAATCGTATCTCATTGAGATAAGTTCAAAAGTCGTGGTTTATCCCTGAAAAAGTTGACAAATTGTTGCATTGTTGCAGTGAAACAATACAACATTCCAGATCGCGCAAAATTGTTGCAGTAAAGATAAGCCAAATTTGTATGATACTAATAATCAACAACTTAAGAATCACGGTAGTATTGTTGCAGTGAAACAATGCAACAATTCTGTGGAAAAAGATTGGTGGTGAAGCGGAAAATGAGTATCTTTGCACGACCATAAACAATCATAACGATGGAAGACAAGAAAGAACAGACCGCGCTGGCGCTGGTACGCGATGAGAAGACGTGCCGGATGCTGGCTTGTTTACGACATAACTGGGATGTGGCCGTTGCCCGCATGGAGCAGATAACGAAGGAACGCGAGGCTGGTCTCTACGACGACAACGGCGTGGAGGTGATGGGGGTGTTCAACCGCATGGAGCGTGTGGGCACCCTGTTGTTTGCCCTGAATGACTGTCCGCAGGCACTGTTGCTCAGCGACTTCCGTACGTTGCTGCAGCAGATGAAGAACGACCACAGGATGGACTGCGAACTGGCTGCGCTACTGAATCCACAGGTCTCGCAGGTAAAGATTGACGCTCCTACTATCTGGGGGCGCATGAAGGGGCTTTTTCTGACGTCTGGCGAGAGGCATAAGGAGGACGAGGCCATTGTGCGCAAGCTCATCACGAGCCACTATCTGCCCCACATGGACGATGAACAGAGTTTGGGCTGGATGAAGACGCTGGCAGAGCCGGCTAAGGAGGACGAACCGCACAAAGCCGAACAACAGGAGCTGATTGAGAGTATGGCTCTGCTGGGCGACTCTATAGGTAAGGTGGCTACGGGCATGCGTCAGCAGATGGCTATGGGCCTGCTGCTGATTCAGCAGACGGCAACGCTGATGGCCGACTGGTGTGACATCCGGCAGATGGAGCCCCAAAGGGTGTTCGACGTCTTCGAACGAGCCAAGAAGGAACTGCTGGAGAGCAACGGCTGGCGTGAGTACTGGAAGGAGCACTTGAACCACCTGCAAATGCATGGCGAACTGAAGAAGCAGCTGAAGCAGGACCAGGAGGAGGTGGACGCGTGGCTCATCAACGTGCACAACTACCTTTATAATAAATGGAACGAGAGCCCAGAGGCCTTCGGCGAGGCTCTGCAGCAACAGACGCTGACTGACGACGAGCTGCTGCAGTTGCTGTTCTACCTGGCCAAGAAGGATGCCATCGTCCTGGAACAGGAGGAACCCGATGTGCGTCGTCAGAAGATGGAGGAAGCAGCCTTCGAGACGGCCATGAAACTGCAGGAACTGGTCGATGACAAGTATTGCGAGGCCTATGGGAGCATCTGGCAGCAGATTATCCAGTCGGAGTCGATAGCCACACTGCTGCTGGACTTCAACTCGAGCAAGTACAACAAGGGGTTCAACATGATGTGCCTGTGCAAGATTGTGGGCCATTTGCATCGCGAGTACCACTTCTTTGGCAGTCATACGCCCGAGGATATGGGGAAAGTTTTGGGCGACAGGTACGCGAAAAATTCCTACGAGACGTTCAGAGACTATATCAAGAAACGAGAAACAATGCTTAACGAGCAGTGTTTCAGCGAGATAGAAGACATACTGAAAAAAGTTTAAGGGAATAAAAGTTTTTCCTTGCATTTCCCTTTTTTCACCTCGTCCTTTGCCGTCGATTATGATACAAATCGCATCATCAATCAGCGGCAAGCCCTGCCAGGCATCGCTTGAAGCTGTTCGTGAACTGCTCGCGAAAAATCATGTCGACGACATCATCCTCGACGTGAAGCAGAATGGTAATCGTGACCGTAAGAAAGAACTGCCCGTGTGGCTGCCACTTGCGGCGAGTTTTAAGAATGGTACGCGTAAGGCCGACGACGCAGTGCCCTCAGGACTCTACTTCCTCGACATCGACGAGAAGGGACTGACGGAGCAGCTTTGGAATAAGGTACGCGAGGAGAACCTGATTGAGGAGTTCCGCATCGTGTACTTTGCCGAGAGTGCCGGAGGTGGTACCCACATCTGGGCTTGGCGCACCCTAGGACTTTCTATCGAAGAGGACATCCAGCGTCTGGCTGCCAGGCTGGGTGTCAGCTACGACTCGCATGTGACGGACTTGGCCCGTTGCTGTTTCATGGTCTCGGAACAGTATGTGAAACTGCTCAACCCCATCGTATTCGAGCCCCTTACGGAGGAGCAGAAAAAGCTCTATGCTCAGCCTATTATAAATAAGGTAGAGCAGATGGGGGCGGTGACAAAGGTAAAGTCAGCGACTTATCCCCGTGACCACAAGGGTATTGATTACGAGAAGATTGTTCGTCTGCTGCTGTTCCAGTTGGGCTATGGCGACCGTCCTGCCGATGGTGAGCGCAACAATGCGTTGTATCGCATGACCCGCTATCTGCGTTTCATCTGCGACTTCAATGCTGAGTGGATCTATCAGATTTTGCCCCACTGGGACTTGCCTGACCATGAGGTTCGTGCAACTATTAAGAGTGGTGTCAACAGCACGCGTCCCAACGACCAGCCCGAGGAGCTGACAAAGGTCATAGAGCTGCTACAGGCATCAGCCGAAGCAGAAGAGACTTCTGAGACGATGACAACCGAAGAGGAAAACGCGCTGTTGCCTGCTGTCCCCACTGATCTTCCTCCTGTCATCCGACAGACCACCGAGCACATTCCTGACGAGTTCAAGGAGGGTGCTATCCTAAGTCAGTTGCCCATGCTTGGCACGTTGGCCACAGGTATTCGGGCACGTTATCGCGACGGTAAGATGCAGTCGCCCTCGTTCATCGTTAGTGTCTGGGCTCCTCAGGCTACCGGTAAGTCGTTTGTTGGCGACCTGAAGAATCTGTTGCTCGACCCCGTCATCAAGCAGGACGAAGTGGAATGGGAAAAAGAGATGCAATACTCGCTGGCTACAGGCAAGAAAGGTGAGGAAATGGAAGACCCGATGGCTCAGATTCGCATCATCGAACCCAACATCGGCGTATCGGCCTTTCTTAAACGTGCCATCTGTGCGAAGGGGAAACACCTCTTTACCTATACACCTGAGGTTGAGACGGTGACGAAGAACAACAAGGCTGGCGCCTGGAGTCAGAAGAACGACTTGTTCCGCATAGCCTATGACAACGAGGAGTGGGGACAGCACCGCATCTCGAAGGACTCCTTCTCAGGCAAGACGCGACTCTACTACCAGCTACTGATGTGTGGAACGCCCAACACGCAGCGTGCTTTCTTCAGCGATGTGGAGAGTGGACTCGTAGGACGTGTCATTCACGTAAGCCTGCCCGATATGATGGGCGCCCGAATGCCGAATTTCAAACCTTGGACCAAGGAGCAGGAAGACGAGGTGAAGCGACTGTGCATGGACTTGATGGACGAGACGGGCGAGATGGAGTTGCCCCTTATCAACAAGGCTCTTGACGATTGGGATGAGCAGAAACGTCAGGAATATCTGGAGACACTACGTCCCTCGCTCGACATCTTCCGTCGCCGTGCTGCCCTCAACGGTTTCCGTGCCGGTATGCTGGCCTATGTGCTTTATGGCCGCCAAGAGACTGAGGGTGCCATCAAGTTTGCCGTCTGGGTGGCCGAACGCACATTGCACTACCAGATGGAACTCTTCGGCAGTCGCCTGGATGCCTTGCAGAATACCAATGTGATGGAGGGCGGTATTGTGCGAAATGTGAAGTATTTGGAACAACTCAGTCAGGAGTTCACCAAGGAAGAGTTTTCTGCTCTTCGCGTGGCCAACCACCAGTCGGCAGACGTCCGTTGTGTCATCCACCGCTGGGTGAAGGAAGGAAAAATCGTAAAGATCGGACGCAACCTTTGGCGTAAACGCCAATGAACAATGGATAATGGATAATTGACAATTAAGCCTCTCCCCCTGCCCCCCTCCCCAAGTAGGGAGGGGGGTAAGGGAGTTAATCTGCCTGTTGGGGTACTGGCTTCGCGAGTTTCATGGCATCGGGAGTGCCGAAGGTCCGTCTGATGACGGTCTCCACGTATTTAGTGATGAGTGTGTCGTCATTAATCAGTGCGAAGACCCTCAGCACTCTCGTTTGGTTGAACCACACGATTTTGACGGAGTCATTCAGTGTGCGACTATGTCCGGCAATGCTCAGTGAGCCTTGTTCTTCCTTCAACCTCTCGAAGTTTTTCAAACCTACTTTGTTTTGGTTATAGACATGAGCCAGTTCCAGGTCGTTTTCGCCAGGTGCACCAATTTTCAAGCTATCAAGGCTGTCAAAATCTGCTGACTCCATGTAGGCGGCAGAGTCAACCATCGCTTCCCAATAAAACGGATGTGTAGCCAACAGGAAGTCGTACTGCTGCCACAATACGAATCCGATTTTTCCTGACAGATGCTTCATCTCTTGTATGTAGCTTGTGTCGTCGAGCATGGTTTCCGCAGTTTGTGCTGAATTTGTTTTCGCTTGCCGTTTACGATCCATAATAATGTAAATCGTATAGCCTATAATAATAGAGATGCCGATTGTAATAACGGTAAATAATGGTGACATACTATATGTTGATTAATTTGGCTGCAAAAGTAATAAAAATGAGTGAATAATCACACCACTTATCACAAAAATGCACAGAATATCCCAGATTCTTGGCGATTTCAGCAACAATTTGTAATTTTGCGGCGTCATAAGATAAAAAGAAGATGGAAACAGAAAGGATACTATTGCGTCGTTGGCAGGATAGTGATGCCGAGACGCTCTACAAATATGCCAGCGACCCAGAGGTGGGTCCTCGTGCCGGCTGGCCGCCACACAAGTCTGTGGAGGAGAGTCTGGAGATTATCCGAACAGTCTTCAGCGCAGATGGAATGTGGGCGGTGATTTGGAAAGAGACTGGCGAAGCCATTGGTTGTGTGGGCTACCTCCCGGCATCCGCATCGAACCTGAAGATTGCCGATGATCATGCGGAGGTGGGCTATTGGATAGCCCGTCCGTATTGGGGCAAAGGCATCTGTACGGAAGCACTTCAAATGGTCATCGACTATTGTTTCAATGAAAAGGGTTTTACTACGCTCTGGGGCGACTACTTTCCTTCAAACCCAACTTCTGGTCGCGTGATGGAGAAATGCGGATTCGTTGATACGGGCAAGGAAACACTCTGTCCCAATCTGGAAGTCGGCTCAGACCGTCCAGTAAAAGTCATGAAATTGGAACGATGATGAACATACCCATCACAAACGGAAGCCCACGAAATCAGGACTACCGCAAGCCTTTGGCCTTCAACCATTGCATGAGCTGAGAGCTCCAGGTCTCTGTCGTTGTCTCGCCTGTTTCCGGCATTAACTCATAAGGGCCTTTACCGTCGCCATACATGTGGAGTTCGGCATTGGCGCCAGCCTTCTTCCACTCCATAAACAGGGCCACAAGACCTGCGGCTACGTTGGGATGGTCAACACGTGTCATAATCAGCAACGGGGGTGCATCCTTAGGCACGGTAACAGGCATCAGCGAGGGGCCGAAGTTGGTACAAACGAAGTTGGGACGCTCGGCTTGGTCTGCTGACATCGTTGCGGCAATGGCCACGCCACCACCAGCCGAGAAGCCCAGATAACCAATCCTCTCCTTACTGATGTGCCACTCGTCAGCATGCTCTCTCACCATGCGGACGGCAGCCTTGGCATCCTCTGCAGCCAGACGGATGATGGAGTCGCCGTATGCAAAGTGCATGGGGTTGGCATCAGCCAGGGGGAACTGCTCAGGATGCGTCACATCCACCATAGGAGACATCTTCATGCCTTGCGGCATCTGTCCCCCACCCCGATTCAGATGATAGCGCAAGCCAATGGCGGCAATGCCACGTTCATTCAGGAAAGCGGCCATCCTGACGACATCGCTCTCCCACGACAACCACCTCATGGCACCACCAGGACACAACACGATGGCACAGCCGTTAGCCAACTCCGGTTTCGGAAGATAGACCTCAATGAGGGGCCTTTCCTTTTCGTCCATCGAACTGTCACCAGTTGGAAGGAAATACTGTTTCTGTGCCGATAACATCATGGGCACCATGCAGACAAGTAATGCAATTCTTTTCATCTGAATCATCTTTTTGTTGATAATGGCTACAAAATTAGCAATTATTCCAGAATAATCATTATCTTTGCAGCAATATTTCTGAAAACATGATAATTATGAGAAAGTTAAGAGACGCCATCGGTTACCTGCTCGGCTTAGTGCTCTTTGTGGGGCTCATGCCCACATTGATGTGGTTGGCATCAGGCATGCCTGCGTTCTGGACAGCTATTACGGGAAGAACCATCATAGCCTGGACAGTGATGCTTTGCGGACTGCTGCTGAGCATCTGGACCATCGTCTATATGAAATTCCGTGGCAAGGGCAATCCCATGGATGCCTTCGGACATGAGGTAGCACCACGCACACAGCATCTGATGACCGATGGTCCCTATCGCATCAATCGCAACCCCATGCTGACGGGTACACTTCTTTATCTCGCAGGTTTTGCCCTCTGGCTATGGCATTGGCAGGCCATCGTTGTGTGGATGCTCTTCTTTGCCATCATGTTTGTTCAGGTACTCAGCGAGGAGCGTCGCCTACATCGCGACTTTGGCAACGAGTACGACGCCTACTGCCAGCACACCCGAAGATTCTAAGGTTCTTCATATAGGTAAAACATTCTTTCCATCATTTGCCATTTCTCGTCGCTACGGGCATCGGCACGACAGCCCTGCAACTTGGCCACAAAGGCCTCCCACTCTGCCTGTCGTGGCAGTGTGGCAAGCTTGTCCATGGCCGACTGCCAATCGAAGTCCTCTGGCGCATCTACAATCATCACGAGGCGTGTGCCAAGGATGTAGATTTCCATTTCGAGGATGCCCACAGCCTTGATGCCCTCGCGAATCTCCTTCCAATGGAATTCCTCAGAGTGCCACTTGCGATACTCCTTAATCATATCAGGGTCATCACGAAGGTCCAAGATTTGGACAAATCTCTTCGTCTTGCCCTCAAAATGTTTCTGTCTGTAGCCGTTCATATCGATATTTTCCTGCAAAATAACAAAAAAAATGGCAATTATCAAGGCGTTACGCCGATTTTATCGATTTTCTCCCATCTTATATCGTTTTTCTCAATAAATATGCTTACCTTTGAGCCCAAAATGTGATTGCCTGATGAACTTATCCATTGACCAACTCCATCCGCTGACGCTTCATGTGGGATTTGCCCAACATGACGGCGACTGGAACTGGAAGCACGTCCGTAGTCCGTTTGCCCGACTGTACTATGTGACGGAGGGCGAGGCGCAGATAAACATCGGTCCCGATTATTACACGCTAACGCCCAATCACCTTTATTTCATTCCAGCCTTCACCGAGCACAGCTACATCTGCAAGGCTTCGTTTTCACATTATTACATTCATATCTACGAAGACCAACAGCATGGTGTCGGCATACTCGACGAATACACATTCCCCGTTGAGGTGGAGGCATCGGCAACCGACCTGCAACTGGTCAGGCGACTCAGCGAGATGAACCCCTTCCTACGATTGCCCGAGTCGAATCCGCTGTCCTACGACAACCACCCCACACTTCTCAGCAACATCCGTCTCAACCAGCAGCGTCCGTATCACGACAAGATGGAGTCGAGGGGCATCCTGCTAATCCTCATGTCGCATTTCTTCAAGGAGGCCACGCCCAAGGTTGAGGTTCAGGACGACCGCATCCACCAGACTATCACCTACATCCGCAAGCATCTTGACAAGCATCTTGATGTGGATATGCTTGCCGACAAGGCCTGCGTCTCGAAAGACCACTACATCCGCATGTTTAAGCGCCAGACCGGTGTCACCCCCAATGTGTATATCACCCAGCGCAAGGTGGAACAAGCCGAGCTGGCACTCATTACCTCCGACCAGCCCATCAAGGTCATTGCACAGATGCTGGGATACAGCGACTATTCCTACTTCAACCGTGTATTCAAGCAGCGTGCCGGAGTCACGCCCCAGCAATACCGCAGTCAACATAACAAGTAGTACGAACCATTTATACCACGCGCATATATGAACATTGAACAAGTAAGAGAATACGCGTTGTCACTCTATGGCGTAACCGAAGACCAGCCATTTGGCGACGACATCATCACCTTCCGACTGGAGGGTAAAATATTCGTTTGCCTATGGTTGGGCGCTGGCGAGCACGACGTGCAAAACTCTGAGCCAAGGCTTGCATTGAAGCTATCGCCAGAAAGGAATGAGGAACTACGGGCACTGTTCCCCGCAGTGACGCCTGCCTATCACTGGAACAAGAAGCACTGGAGCGATGTGTACTACGAGCAACTGGACGATACGCAGGTTAAGGACTGGATCAGGGAGTCCTATCAGCTTGTGGCATCAAAGCTCCCGAAGGCTGTTCGACAGAAATATATTTAATCGGCAAGGCGTACAGGAAACGAAGTGGACGGTGGTTATTCGAACCGTTCCTGCGTCTTTTCTTTTGCGTCTTTGATGGCTTCTTCGTAGCCAGTCAAAGCAGCAAACGGTGCAAACTGGGCTGCACGGTTCCACATCGACATACGAGGATGATGCTTGGGCTCGTAGTGTGGCAGATTTATAATATCGTCGTAATTATCCATAAATTGTCAAATCGTAAATCGAAAATCATTCGTGGTGTCCTCCTATCTGTTTGTTACGTTCCTTGGCTGTGGCACCTTCCTCAAAGTTCAGACCTCGAAGGATGGCGTTTTTGCCGAAACGCTTCTTGATTTTCAACTGTGCCTCCTGCATACGGCGCTCCTTGTCAAGCTTGGCCTGCTCCTCCTGACGCTGCTTCTCCAGAGCTTCGTAGTCGGTGAAGAGGTCAAGCTGCCGGGGAGCACTATCCAGTGCTGCTACCGATGCCTCTGAAACCACATGGTTTGTCGTCAGGTTCAGTCTGCGAATTAGCAAATCAGGATTCACGCAGCGGTCAAACAACTCTGTTGCACCGTCCATGATGAGCCGTGAAGAAGACGTTGGATTCTCGAAGTTGAAAGAACCATGAGAATGTTTGGGCACGGCCTTCCCGTAGTGGTTGGTGGTAATCTCACCATGATACTTCTCACGGATTTCAGGTCGTGTCAGGCTCTCTGCATCATAGCCGACGGTCAGCACCAGCTGGTCAGTCACCAGACGCTTCGACACAAGGTCGAGTGCCATTCCCTCAGCCATCTCGCGTATCACCACACAGGCTTTCTTGAACGTGTAAGGTTCTTGCAACACCTGTCCGCTGCTGAACGAATTGGTCTCAGGACGATATGCCTTCACAGCCTCCATCGTACATGGCTCCCAGCCCCAGGCATGGTCTATCAGCAGTTCTGCATTCACACCGAAGAGACGATAAAGCAGCCCTTCGTTCTGTACTGACATCCGGGCAAGCTTACCCATTGTGTCAATACCATAGACAGCCAGTTTCTCGGCTATACCGTGCCCCACGCGCCAGAACTTGGTCAGAGGATGGTAGTCCCAAAGCTCACGACGGTACGACATTTCATCCAATTCGGCTATACGCACGCCGTCCTTGTCGGCAGGCATCTTCTTGGCCACAATATCCATCGCCACCTTGCAGAGATACATGTTTGTGCCGATACCTGCCGTTGCCGTGATGCCTGTAGTAGCCAGTACGTCACGAATCATCTTTATCGCCAATTGATGTGCCGTCAACTTGTATGTACGCAGATAGGCCGTCACATCCATAAACACCTCATCGATGCTATAGACATGGATATCCTCTGGAGCAACGTATTTCAGGTATGTCTGATAGACCTTGGTGCTCACCTCGATATAGTGAGCCATGCGTGGTGGAGCAGCGATGTAGTCGAACTTATATTGGCGTGCTTTCTGAACCACCTCGAACAACCTGGCACGTCCACCGATGCCGTACGCTTTCAGCGACGGAGAGACAGCCAGACAGATGGTCTTCTCCGTCCTCGACACGTCAGCCACGACAAGATTCGTGGTCAGCGGGTCAAGTCCCCTGTCCACACACTCCACTGAAGCGTAGAATGACTTCAGGTCGATGGCAATATATGTGCGCTGTTGCTCCGGCATACCTTAATTATTCTCAAATAATGGCACAAAGATACACAGATTGCCTGAAAAAACACTAACTTTGCTGCACGAATTAACAATAAATGTGGAGCAAAATGCAAGAAATCAACTACAAGGACATGAAGTTCAATCCATTCGACCTCATTGGTGGCGAATGGATGCTGGTGACTGCTGGCAACGAGCAGTCGGGTTGTAACACGATGACTGCCTCCTGGGGGCACCTCGGATGTCTTTGGGGACACAACGACCCTACGGCAGTGATTTATCTGCGCCCTTCGAGATACACCAAGAGGTTCGTGGATGAAGAACCGTATTTCACACTCTGCGTCATGGACAAGTCGTTCAAGAAGCAGATGGCCTATCTGGGCAGCGTGTCGGGACGTGATGAGAACAAGATAGCCAAAGCAGGCCTGACTCCCGTCTATGCAGACAACTCAGTCTATTTCCAGGAGGCCAAGTTGGTACTCGTTTGCAAGAAGCTTTATGCCTCAGAGCTCCAGGAGAGTGGTTTCGTCTATCAGGACACCATCGACGCGAACTACGCCCAGCGCGATTTCCACACCATGTATGTGGGAAAGATTGAGAAAGTGTTGGTACGCGATGATGAATACCTGAAAGAAACGGTTTGAACGGCATGAACAAAGTTAAAATCACAGCCATCCGTCAGACGGAGTATCGTGACCTGATGGAGAAATACGAGAATCCCATTGAGCACACATGTGATGTCAAGGAAGGCCAACAGTGGATTTCCGTAGATGGACAACGTCCTGAAGGGCTGTGTCCTGCCGCATGGGGGACTATGCAGGAATTTGTCGAGTCGTTGACCAATGGCAAAGGCAACTTCTATGACGGGTGGATGAAGAATCCGATGAGTGCAATGATCAGTTGCAACGACGGATTCCGTCCGTTCAGTTTCTATATAGAGGTCATGGAGTGATTGCGTGTGAAGATAAGCGTCAAGCCGATTAAACCAAAGCGTCCGGACTTCATCTATATAATAAACCATTTTCAACTAATTAATCAATTAAACACATGAAAAAAGTTTATTTAACAGCATTGCTCTCCGTCACTATGATGTCAGCCAATGCACAAGAGCCCAACATCCCGATGTTTGGCGGTCAGCAGAAAATCGACGTCAAGTTCAATGAGTACAAAGCCGCTCCACAGGGTTTCGACCAGGAGCGTGAGGGTATCGCCAAGGGTACTGTAAAGCTCATTGAGTACCAGTCGGAGTCAGTAGGCACCACCCGTAAGGCCAACGTCTATCTGCCTCCCAAGTACGATGCCAAGAAAAAGTACAATGTGCTCTACCTGTTGCATGGCATCGGTGGTGATGAGAACGAGTGGTACAAGGACGGTGGCAAGCCCAACATCATCATGGACAACCTCTATGCCGACGGAAAGGTAGCCGACATGATTGTGGTCATGCCTAACGGACGTGCTGCAAAGGACGACTCACGCCAGGGAGGATTTGGCTCTTTCGCCGCTTTCGGTGAGTTCGACAAGGACCTTATCGGCAGCCTCATCCCATATATCGAGAAGAATTTCAGCGTATATACAGACAAGAACCACCGTGCCATTGCCGGACTGTCGATGGGTGGTGGACAGTCACTCAACTTCGGACTGGGTCACATGGACGTATTTGCTTACGTTGGCGGTTTCTCTTCTGCCCCCAACACGATGCGTGCAGCCCAGCTGATTCCTGATGTGGAGAAGGTAAAGAAAGAGAACAAGCTGCTGTGGATGGTCTGCGGTGGTGCTGATGGTCTGATGAACAACAGCGCACAGCTCAAGGCCTTCTGCGACGAGAAAGGCGTTCCCTGCACACTGATTGAGTATCCGGGCGAAGGTCACAACTTCGTTGTCTGGAAGTATGGTCTCTACAGCTTTGCACAGCTGATTTTCAAATAATCAACTCAACGACAAAGGAAAAAAAGACAACCGCAAGAGCATTTCGCTTCTTGCGGTTGTTTTTACATCAGCTTTGCCACCACCGTTGCTCCAATAACTCACGATGACGGCCTCCTCCAATTATCAATTGGCAATTGGCAATTGTCAATTAAACGAAGTGCTGCCTGCTGCCGGAGCCATGTTCTACGTAGTCGTCGAGGAACTCATCCCCGAAGCCTCCAGCGGTCAGCACAGTAACCTCAGCACCATCGGTTTTGCCATTGGCTTCGTCTTGATGATGGTGCTCGACGTGGTGATGGGTTAAGAAATCATTGTGCTTCTAAAAACGCACGAGCCCGGAGTTCCATATTTGTGCGCAGCTGGTCGCGATACAACCATATCTCGCGGCTATGATAGTTGCCCTCCTTTCCAATGAGGGGCAACACGTAGTCCTTAGCCGTGAAACCATCGACAAGAAGCAGTCCTGAGCGAACGTCAAGGCGGACGGTCATCGTGTCTTTCTTCTGTTCGGCAACAGGCAACAGCGGTGAAGGCTCAGTTATCAGCGTGGCAGCAGTGCTGTCGGTGCACCAGTTGACAGGATTGATGGCCACACTGCTATGCTCCCACCCTCTCATGGCACAATCGACATCGCTGACGGAGTTGTAGCAAATGGTAACACCTGTGTCGTCGGCTCCCTTCGCCGCCACGACATGCGGGCCGAGAAGGCTGTCGGGGATTGTAACGCCAATAGCATAGGCAGCAATAAGCCGCTGGTAGTCTGCGTCGTCCATTTCACGCAGCAGCTGAAGGATGATGTGAGCACCTTGACTGAACCCGGCCAGAATGAAAGGACGGCCTCCATTCTGGTGGTCGAGATAATGGCGGAAGGCCCTCCTGACATCGTCGAGGGCCAACGGCATACGGGCAGCAGCGAGGCTATCGGTCTCGAAGCTCTGCAACGAGCACTGACGGTAGTAGGGCGAGTAGTAGTTCAACGCACCGCTGAGAAGGCTGTCGACACCCAGCATCTCGCCATAGAGAGGAGCACGGAGGCTGTCGTTATAGGTATCAGCGTAATGGCAGGCAACACCATCGGGGCGCACGTAGTCGCCCGTCTCGGTCGAGATAACGTAGAACACATCGGCCTCAGCATGACGGTCGGAGACGTACCATTGCGTAGTGTCCTGATAATCGGGAGCCGAGGGAATGGAGTCATCGGCTGTCGTGAACGGGGCTACCCGACACGCCGTCAGAAGCAATACAAAGAAGCACATCAGCATCTCCAGCAGACGGCGGAAGCGACCTGACAGGATAACATGATGGTTGCCAATCGGGTTGTTGAAGAAATAGGCAGTCTGGGCAGGTTCATCCAACCGGACCAGTATCTGAGTACGACAGAGGTCGGGCTCTGAGAGGTTCTTCTCCAACGTTCCTTCTGCAACAAACGAGCGCGACAAGTCGCCTGCCAGCTTGAAGATGGTCACAGGTCCTTCGGGCATACTGCCACGAATACCAACACCAATGCCCGACTCGAAATGGGTGTCATACTCATAACGGGTTATCATGTCGAGGGGAATGGTGCAGTGGGCAAAGACAATCTCGCCGGTCTTGGGATCAATGCGCGAAGGGTTGGCCTGAAAACCAGAGACACCAGCAAGCTGACGTATGACAGCCATCGTCAGCAGTGTCGGCACATCGCCCTCGCATCCTGCTACGATTCCCTCAGCATTGAGTTTCGCCAAAGCAAGACAACCCGTATTATGGACAGCACTGAGCAGGTCGAAACAGCGTAGCGTGAAGCCAGCCAACTCGTAGCGGGCCACAAGCGTCTTCAATGCCTGATAAATTTGCATAGCTCCTGGCAGCGACTTTTCTATGAATGGGAGCACATCACCTGTTGTCGGCTGATTCTCGATGGGCGTTTCACGGATGGCAACCAGCAGTTCCTCCATAGGAATATCAACAAGCTCTACCCCCAGCTTCTGCTTCAGCAAAGCATAGTCGGCATTGCTGGCAATCAGCCAGTCGGAAGGCTGCCCGATAACGCCAAGACGAAGCCCACGAAGTTGCCGTCTGGCCCTTCCGACTTTTGCCAATAGCTGTAGGCGCCTTGACACATCGACCATGTCACCATGAACGATCTCGCCTCTCAGTCCTTGCTGGCGAAGGAATGACAGTATCTCCATAGAGGCAGCCAACGAATTGCTCTGTCCAGAGGTCAGCAGCACAAACTGTTGAGAAGACTGCAGCTGAAGCTTAGGCAGCAACTGACGGAACAGCATCTCCGTGCCTCCCGTCCTCACAAAGATGACATCAAGTGCATGGGAGCCGTAGTCGGTATAATCAGCATCACAGAAAGTATAATGTAAGTCCAACTCGTCCAAGAATCGGATAGTGGTTTCCTTAATTGCCGACAAGTCATGGAGGGGCGACGTCAGCGTATATACAGCAATATCGTTCATCGCTTAAAATGTGTAATTATTAGTTGTCAACCAGTCCGTATCTACCAGAATAGATCCATCCGACTTGCCTGAGGGCGTATCTGGGGTATCAGGCGTATCGGGGACATCGGGAGAATCTGGAATATCCGGAGTATCTGGAATATCCGGAGTATCTGGATTGTCTGGATTGTCCGGTGAATCCGGTGAATCCGGTGAATCCGGAGTCTGAGGGTTGTCAGGTGTCTGAGGATTGTCAGGAGTCTGAGGGTCATCAGGAGTCTGAGGGTCATCAGGAGTATCAGGCTCTTTAGAGTTTGTACCGAATAATGCACCCGTATATTGGGTAATGGTATTTCGTTGCATGGAGACCTTCTCGAATTCACGTTCATAGAGAATGTCACGCTCTCCAAGACTATTGGCTGCACTCAAGGCTCTCACCGTTATCTTAATGTTACTCGCCTCCGGACAGATGAACGCAAACACATCTATCTGAAGCGGTTTCCCGTCATAAGAAGAATCCAAATCATAGTACATGGGAATGGGTTTTTCCCTCGCTTTATACACACCGACACCCTTCGTTGCATCAAAGCCCTTACAAGCACCTTCGATATAGAACCAGATTTGTCTGACCGTTGATGGCATCGCATCAGTCGTTACTAAACGGAACATTGCCGATGCACGTTTCAACAGATACGACTGGGATGTCTGGCCTGCTCCGACAGACAAATTGCCGAAGAAATAGAATGTGTCCGAATAGCCCGTTCCTCCACCACTATTCGTCAGATTCGAGAATTGAACGTCAGTAGGATCTCTTGTATCTGGATTAGCGCTACCCAAACCACTATGACCAATTATCAAGACCTCATAATCGCCCTCTTCAAGCGTCAAATTCACCTCACCAAAATCATCCTTGGCCTTTTTCTGATTAATGTTTATCACGCGCCCACCATCCTTATAAACGGTAAAAGTCAGACGCGAACACACATCGGCGATATTGACAGCATTACGTACCGTACCCGTCATCTGTTCAATACCAGAGACACGGAGAACAACGTTCCCTTGGGGCTCGTCCGGTTCACTCTCGTCATCTATAACCACCTTTTCGCAACCTGCGAACAAAACACAAGCCGCTAAAAGCAAGCAAGTCAGTAATCCTTTCTTCACCATATCAGATATGTTTTAGGTTTTGCGAATAAGAAAGCCCTCACACTGGAGGGCTTTGGTGGAGCTGGAGGGAGTCGAACCCTCGTCCGCACAAGGAAACCATACGCTTTCTACACGCTTATTCCAGACTTCGGTTTTCGAGCAGCAGCAAGACCTGGACCACCAACTGATGCCTTATCTCCTAAATTTCATCCGTGCATCGGAGCCTACATGGACTATTTCCGATTTAACCTGCGCCACTGAATCTTTGGATTCGGAACAACATCCTTGGAGTGGCGTCTCGTTCTCCTACCTTGTAAGAGAATAAAGCCAGTAATCTACTATACTTCGATTAGGCAGCGAGAGCGTAATTGTTTTCGCCAATTAAATTTGTGTTCACTCAGATTAAGGAGGTAGCCAACGAGCCTCCGCGTGCTTACGTACCATCTCGGCTTGCCGTCAAATCCAGTCAACCCCAAATGAAATACGCTGTTTCGAGTGCAAAGATAGTACTTTTTCCTGATTCGGCAAGTTTTTTTCAAAAAAAAAGTGTACCTTTGCCGTGTTTTTCTCCCCACGGGCACAATAATCATGCCCTAACGGGGGTTATTAAACTATATATAATAATGTGACAAGTATATAACAATGAAACGACTTATTACTGCTTTCCTGACTCTCATGCTGTGTGGTTCACTGGCTATGGCACAGTCGGGCATGACCGACAACCAAGTCATGGACTATGTGATGGAACAGAACGCCAACGGCGTGTCGCGCCAACAGATAGTGACACAACTCATGCAGCGTGGTGTAAAGATAGACCAAATACGCCGTATTCAGAAGAAATATCAACGACAGATGAAGAACGGCGCATTGGGTGCCGATGACATCACAGCCGGTTCGAAGGGCGTTAAGACACGTATGCGTGAGGCCAATGGCGAGAAACGCGCTGAGGAAAAGGAACGTGAGAAGCGTAATGTTTCTAAATACCGCATCAAGGACAACCGTCCTAAGACAAAGAAGAACACCTACGATGACGAGGACGAGGAGTTCATGATGATGGACGACGCCATGGACTTCATGATGCCCGACTCGCTGAAATACTTCGACGACGAACTGAAGAAGGAAAAAGGCCGCAAGATTTTCGGTCACGACATTTTCAACAATAAGAAAATGACGTTTGAGAGTTCCATGAATCTGGCAACGCCTCAAAACTACCGCTTAGGTCCTGGCGATGTCGTTAACGTTGATATCTGGGGCGCCTCTCAGGAAAGCGTCACAGAGACCATCTCGCCCGATGGAACCATCACCATTGAAGGCATCGGCATCATACAGCTCGGTGGTCTTAGCGTTAGTCAAGCCAAGCAACGTCTGCGTCAGACCATCGGTCCCCGCTATCAGGGTTCTAAGATTGATTTGACTCTGGGACAGACACGTACCATCACCGTCAGCGTGACGGGTGAGGTAAAAGTGCCTGGCACCTACACCATGTCGGCCTTTGCCACCGTCTATAACGCTCTCTACATGGCTGGTGGTCCTAACGACATCGGCACATTGCGTAGCATCAAAGTCTTCCGCAACGGAAAGCAGATATCGAGCGTTGACGTCTATGCCTTCCTGCTGAATGGTCAGCTGACGGGCGACGTGCGACTGCAGGACAACGACATCATCACCGTAGGCCCCTACGAATCACTGGTCTGCATCACCGGTAAGGTGAAGCGTCCCATGTACTACGAGATGAAGAAAACCGAGAGTGCTGCCACCCTGCTGCGCTATGCCGGCGGATTCACTGGCGATGCCTACACTCAGGCCATCCGTGTCAACAGAAAGGCCGGTACTCAATATTCGGTATTCAATGTCGGCGAATTCGACATGAATGGTTTCCGGCTGATGGACGAGGACTCCATCACGGTTGACTCCACCATCGTACGCTATCAGAACATGGCCCAAATTATCGGTGCTGTATTCCGTCCTGGTATGTATCAGGTGGGGGGCAACATCAACACCGTCAAAGCACTCATTGAGGCTGCCGGTGGACTGACTGAAGAGGCCATCGCGCAGCATGGCGTCATGCACCGTACGAAGGTCGATCGCTCACTGGAAGTTGTCAGCGTTGACATCAAGGGTATTCTGGAGGGGACCGTGCCCGACGTGCCCATCAAGAACGAGGATGTGCTCTACGTGGCCAGCCATGAGGAGCAAGAGGCAGACAAGATTATCACCATCCACGGTGAGGTTCCATACCCTGGCACCTACAAATATGCCGCCAATGAGACTGTTGAGGATGCTATCCTGCAGGCTGGCGGTCTGACCAATGCCGCTTCACTGGCCAAGGTTGATGTAGCTCGTCGCATCATCGACCCCGAAGCCACAGAAGCCAGCGACACACTGGCCTTTACCTATAGCTTCAGCATTGACAAGGACTTTACCATACAAAACGGCAGCAAATTCACTTTGATGCCTTACGATGAAATCTATGTCCGTCGCAGTCCGAAGTACAACGAACAGCAGAACGTCACCATAGAAGGCGAAGTGCAGTTCAGTGGTAACTACACACTAACCAATAGCCGTCAGCGCTTGAGCGAGATTATCAAGCAGGCCGGTGGACTGACAAAGCGTGCCTACCCCGAGGGTGCGAAACTCCTGCGCCAGATGACACAGGACGAGCGCGAACAGATGGAAACCATGCTGCGCACAGCACAGCGCAACTCTGGCAATGACTCCATCGATGTCAAGAAACTATTGACATTGACTACCTTCCCCGTAGCTATCGAGTTGGACAAGGCAATGGCTAATCCTGGCAGCGACGACGACCCCTATCTGCGTGAAGGCGACCGTATCGTCGTACCACGCTATCCCAGTACCGTTACCATCAACGGTGAGGTGCTCTACCCCAACACCGTACGATACAAAGCAGGCAAGAAAGCCAACTACTATCTGGACCTTGCCGGTGGTGTCAGTTCTACGGGTAAGCGCAGCCAGACCATTATCATCTACATGAACGGTATGGTGGCTAAGGCCGACCGCAAGCACAAGCCAGCTCCCGGCTGTCAGATTGTGGTGCCCACGAAGTCTAAGAAACGTGGTCTCGGTCTCACTGAATGGTTGAGTATCGGTACCAGCACAGCCTCTATTGCGACGATGATTGCCACAATTGCCAATCTGATAAAGTAAGAAAGAACTATGGAAGAGAAGAAATTATTCAAAGAGATAGACATTATCAAAGTTTTGGCGATTATTGTACGGCATTGGCGTTTCCTGACACGCTTTGCAATCGCTGGTGCCGTGATTGGTATTATCGTGGCCTTCAGCATACCAAAACAATATTGCAGTAGCGTTGTTCTTGCGCCAGAGTTTTCCTCAGGAACAGCTAATCTTTCGAGTAGCTTATCAGAATTAGCCTCATCGTTTGGTGTGAACATTGGCGGTGCCAATTCCAGCATGGATGCAATATACCCGGATTTGTATCCAGACATCTTCGCATCAACAGAATTTATTGAGTCTCTATATGACGTACCAGTACGCCTGAAAGACGACAACACGTCCCGTACATATCTCACCCATCTCTTGAAAGATGTTAGAACTCCTTGGTGGAATTATCCCAAAATCTGGCTTTCGCAGCTCATAAAGAAGCCCGAGCCATTGACAACGGGCAAAGGACAAATCGACCCATATGCGATGAATCGTACACAATGGGAGGTTTATGACTGCGTATCATCTTCTATCAATTGTTTGGTTGACAAGAAGACCAGTGTCATTAGCATCAGTGTTTCCGACCAGGATCCTATGGTAGCCGCCATCATGGCAGACACTCTGCAAAGCAGACTGCAAGAATATATCACTAACTATCGTACTTGCAAGGCACGCAATGACTACGAATACTACAAGAAATTGTCGCAAGTAGCCAAGAATGACTACGAAAAAGCCCGCATGAAATACGCTGGTATGTCTGATGCCAGCACAAATATTGTCATGAAAAGCGTGGAACTGAAGCTGGAGGATATGGAGAACGATATGCAGCTAAAATTCAATGTTTACACACAAAGCATGACCCAACTCAAGTTGGCAGAAGCCAAACTTCAAGAGCGTACTCCAGCATTCACTATTATACAGCCTGCTAAAGTAAATCCTAAGCACATCAACACGCCTAAGGTTGTTATTATGTTGTTATGGATATTCCTTTCTTGCCTTCTCGGCACAGGCATCGTTCTATGGAAAGAATATAAGCATCACTGTACAAAAGCATAATGGGGAGAACTGCGATATCCGATATCATCAGCAAAGTTAAAAACGATCGACGTTCCCGTATTGTTTGGAGCAACGCCATCGCCTCCGGGGTGATGAAATCATGCTCTTTGCTTTGCTCTTTTATCATGGTTCCTCTCACCATTAACTATTTGAATCCAGAAAACTACGGGATATGGATGGCCATTACCTCTATCCTCTATTGGTTTATCTTTATGGATGTTGGACTCGGAAACGGCATGAGAAACTATCTTGCCATCTACTTCTCGCAGAACAATATTGCCAAAGCTCGCAGCTGTTTCGCGACATCGATGCTGCTTCTTTCTATCATAGCAATACTAATCGGCGTTATTGCCATACCGGCCATATACATCTTTGATTTCAATTACATTTTCAGCGCTCACCATATAAGCAATGCGACCTTATCATTCGTCCTTCTGATTGCCATGGTATTGTCGCTCATACAATTTGTCATCAAGAACATCGGTCTCGTATATGTTGCCATGCAAAAATACGCCATCTATGACTTGATGATATTCCTCGGCAACATTTTCTCCGTCATTGTCATTTATATCCTAACAAAAACAACCGACGGGAGCCTTCCTGCTGTTGTCACGACAATCACGGGTATTCCCGTCATCATATTCATTCTTTCTGCCATATTCATGTTCAAAAGACATCCGGAGTTACGCCCATCACGTTCCTGTATAGACATGAACATCGGAAAAGACATTGTTTCCAAAGGGCTCGGATTCTTCATCATCCAGATAACAAGCTGTTTGATTATATTCGGATCTGCCAATATACTCATCTCACACTATTGTGGTCCAGAGCAGGTTACCATATACAATGTTTCCTACAAACTATTCAACGTCCTTGTCATTGGCTATACCATACTTATCTCTCCGATGTGGAATGCTTACACAGATGCCGCTGTCAAGGGCGACTGGGAGTGGATACGCAAATGTTTCAGAAAGTCGTTATTACTATGTATGCTTAGCTTCATAGCAGGAGCAGGAATTCTCGTCTTCAGTGACAGCATTTTCTTTATATGGGTAGGAGAAAGCGTAAGAATCCCATTTGAAGTGTCAGCCAGCGTCCTTCTCTATATCAGTGCCTTCAATCTCAACAATTGCACCACGTATCTCATTAATGGTCTTAACAAGATTAGAATACAGATAATAACCTCACTCGTCACAACGGCATTATATCTGATTGCAATCTATGTGATAAAAGGCAGCTATGGCATTCTCGGCATTTCGCTGTCAATGGCAGCTGCATACCTGCTCATGTCTATGATTCATTTATATCAGTGTCGCCTGTTTGTTCGCCAGAAAGCCACTGGCATCTGGAATAAGTAAAAAAGAAGATGGAATACTCTTTACCATACATATTTGTACTCCTGGTATTAGGAATATGTGCTTTGGCCTATGAGACCTTTAAGGACGAAGAGCCGAAGGCATATACAAATCTGTTTGCGATATTCGTATTCTTTATTTTCTTCGGATTCAGAGGCTATGTCTTCACGGACTGGACTTCATATGCGGACACTATCAGAGATGTTGAATGGGGAGACATCTTCCAACTTACGACGGCAAAGAGTAATTCCATTGTCCACGAACCCGGATTCACACTGCTGTGTTGTATATGCAGTTTGTTCTCCAGACAGCTTCCCCTTCTTGTCGTTGTCACAACAATTATAGACATATTGCTTTTTGTTAGGTTCTTTAAGCGTTGGAACATTAACAATATGGCATTTGTGTGGATTCTCTTTATCGCGTTCGAGGGATTAAATATCATGTTTAACCTTCTACGCAACCAGATAGCAATACTACTCTTCTTGAATGCACTTGAGTATGTTGGTAAACGGAAGCCCTTGCAATATTTCTCCCTTTGCACCTTGGCACTCTGTTTTCATCTGTCCTCATTACTATTCTTCCCCTTATACTTCTTCCTGCATAGAAGGTTGAACAGATGGGCATTCCTGGCAATATATATCTGCTTGCTCGTGGTCTTTATCACCAAAGTATCCACAACGTCTATGCTGATAAGTATCTTTGGACTTGAAGACACTTTAGCAGCAAAAGCAAAAGTATATATGGAGCAATATACCACTTCACGTGAGTTGTCTATTTCGGGAACGATTATTGCCCTTTTCCTGATAGGGTTGCTAATGATTTACTATAATAAGATAACCAAAGAATTCCAGTACAGGATTATGGCAGTAAACAGTATGCTGATATACTTTTTCTTTTTCTATGTCTTTGCAGAATTCAAGGAACTCAGTTTCAGAATGTCCCTGCCATTCATTTTCCCCTTCTGGTTCCTATGGTTTGACATTGGCAAATGCCTTACAATAAAAGGCAATAGGATTATCCTATATTCATTCGTATATTTCTTTGCCTTATACACAACAACATTTAACATGAAGATTGCCGTTCAACAATATGACAATCTGTTGTTTGGAGCCAAGAGTCAACAAGAACGACTCAGGATACTTAACAAAACATACGAGCCCGATAATTGATTACAACAATGAGCAACAAAATAAGTGTTATTACAGTCGTCTATAATAACGTCTCTGAAATACGGGATACGATTGAGTCCTTCTTCTCCCAGACATGGGAAGACAAAGAACTCATTGTAATTGATGGTGGCTCTACAGACGGCACTGCCGATATTGTCCGCGAATATGCCAGTCAATTAGCCTATTGGTGCTCAGAGAAAGACAATGGCATCTATGACGCCATGAACAAAGGCATCAGCCACGCTACAGGTGATTGGATAAACATCCTTAATAGCGGCGATGTCTTCTGTTCACCGGATTCTTTAGAACAGGTCATTGAAGCATCTGCAGGAAACGATGCAGACGTCATTTATGGCAATGCCGTTGAAGATGATGGCAATAAATATGACTACATAGAAGCCGGCAACGACCTCAGTCGTATTGAATTTGAAGCCATATACAGACATGGCTGCTCACTGGTAAAAGCAGATACGCAGAGAAAGTACTTGTTTGACACCAGTAAGACAAAAGAATACGGATTCGCCCTTGACTACGACTCTATCTTCCGTATGTATCATAACGGCTGTCGCTTTGTCAAGGTGCCTGTCTACATACAGAGGTACCAACTAGAAGGAATGTCCTCCAATATCTTCAAAAGCTTGAAGTACAACTACTGTATAACGTCTCAATACGGCAACACTAACGCGAAGAAAAGATACTATATAAAAAGAGTTGCTACTGAAAGAATCAAGAGAAGCAGCCTCTATAAATGTTTAAAGATATTCCTGACGGAATACTGTCTGAACAGCATACTTCCCCATATTCCTATTTTCTGCATCAGGAATGCGATGTATCGTTTCATCGGAATAAAAGTGGGGCTTGGCAGTATCATTGACAGAAAAGTATATATAATGGCGCCAAGACGTTTGAAAATAGGCGACCATTCGCATATAAACCACAACAGCCTCATCGATGCACGTGGCGGACTGACCATCGGTAATAGTGTGTCAATATCTCATAATGTCAGCATCGTCACTGGTGGTCATGAAGTGAATGCTTCTGACTTCCATGGCCGCTACTGCCCTATTTCTATTGAAGACTATGTCTGGGTTGGAGTCAGTGCCACCATCCTTCAAGGCACGACAATCGGACGCGGTGCCGTCATCTGTGCCGGAGCTGTCGTTACCCATGACGTTGCCCCATACGAGATTGTTGGCGGAGTACCTGCCAAGAAAATAGGAGAGCGCAACAATATGTTAGATTACAAATGTCAAGGACGCCATCCTCTAAATTATTATCTATGAACATCCTATTTGATCAAACGGAAGCCCAGGCAACATATTTCAATGGAGCAGCAGAGTATGCGCAGGCATTGTTCCTTCATATGATTTCCCAACTGAACAATCATCCTGAGGTAACATTATTCAGTCTGTACTCCTCTGCTCGTAGTTTCCGATATCAGGCATTAAGTCCTGAAAGTTTGGAGTCAAACAGTCGTGTCATCCCCGTTGATTATAGGAAGAAAAGCCTTAAGCAGATTGTCAAAGAAAACCATATTGACCTGCTGTTTGTCACCTGTGCGCAGTCTTTTTGTGACCTGCCACTCGGAGATTTGAGCAGAATTGGCTGTAAGGTCGTGTTAGTCATTCACGACATGTATGTTGAGGAGATGGCATCCTCAAAGATTGAATATCTGTATTATCTGAGCCACCCTTGGCGCATGGTTTATAATCTGCTGGGAAGGATAAAGGTAAGACTGTTTTCGGGCACCATGACGTCAAGACCGGTACTGATGCGTAAACTGATTGAGGACAACGACTCTGTCATTGTTACAGTATCAAATTACACCAAACAGTCCATAGAGTATTTCTTCCCCACCCTCAGAGAAAGAATCCACGTGTTCTATTCTCCAATGAAAGCATGCCCACAGGAATCTGAGAAAATAGACAACCGTGAGCTTCGTGAAATCGTAGAAAACAACAGGAAATACTTCTTGTTGCTTTCGGCAGACAGAATCACAAAAAACGGAGAAAAAATGCTCAGAGCGTTCAAGCATTATGCCGAATATAACGACCCGACTGCACTCATTGTCACCACAGGCTGTCCCAAAAGTCTGTTCCCCCAACATGTGGCTCTGCCATTCCTGACATCATCAGACATCAACCATGCCTACCGCCATTGTCACGCATTGCTCTACCCTTCATTCTTCGAGGGTTTCGGCTATCCCCCGGTAGAGGCGATGCAGTATGGGAAACCGGTCGTATCCTCCAACGTATGTTCTATGCCCGAGATACTGGGCAATTCTCCCATATACTTCTCCCCCATATACGAGTCAAGTATGTACGGAGCCTTGCTTAGCTTCAATGCCACTCCATACGAACAATTACAGAAAAAAGCAGAAGAACAGTTCTGCGCCATCAAAGAGAAACAGCTTGACGATCTTCAAAGGTTATCGACGATGCTGCTTAATGGTTCATTTATTAATATGTAAAGATTATGAGCACCCCCAAGATAATTGCCTTTTACCTTCCCCAATACCACCCGACTCCCCACAATGATGAGTGGTGGGGCAAAGGATTCACAGAATGGACGAATGTAGCCAGAGCCAAGAAGCTCTTCCCCGGCCATTATCAGCCAAAGATACCTGCAGACTTAGGATTTTACGATTTACGCCTGCCTGAAACCAGAGAACAACAGGCACAATTAGCACGTGAAGCAGGAATTGACGGATTCTGTTACTATGAATATTGGTTCGGAAACGGCCACGAGGAATTGGAACGTCCTTTCAACGAGGTCGTTGATAGTGGTGAGCCCGATTTCCCTTTTTGTCTCTGTTGGGCTAACGAGTCATGGAAAAAGAAGTCATGGAGCAAAGACGGTGCTGTTTTTGACAGTAAGTTGCTTGCAGAACAGACATATCCTGGAGAAGAAGATATCGTCAATCACTTCCACGCCAGACTAAAAGCGTTCAAGGACCAACGATACATGAAACATGAGGGACGGCTCATCTACATGATATACAAGCCCTTAGAGCACCCTGACGTACAGACATTCATGAAAACATGGCAGAGACTGGCCGCAGAGAACGGACTACCAGGGTTCTACTTCCTCGGCTTTGAGTTCCTACCAGAACTGCATGGCGAAGAAATACTCCAGAATGGCTTCGATGCCGTTGTATCATGCAGGAACAGCAAAGACCATATTCCCAGTATATGGTCTTATATCCGACGCTCCAGTTTCATTATCAATATTCCGCGCATCAACCCTTATAAGAAGATGTGGCCGAAGCTTGTAACCGAGTTGGAAAAGAAAAACGACAATTACATTCCTGTCCTGATGCCAAACTGGGACCACACGCCACGCAGTGGAGCTCGTGGCGACCTGTTTCAAGGAGCTACTCCAGAAGAATTCGGTAAGCACTGCATGGACACGCTCACAGCTGTTGCAAAGAAGCATAACCCCCTATGCTTTATCAAGTCATGGAATGAATGGGGGGAAGGAAACTACATGGAGCCTGACCTAAAATACGGAAAGGGTTACATCCATGCCCTGCGTCATGTTATAGACCACTTGAATCATGAGAATAGCCATTGATTGCCGTCTGATAGGCCAAAGCGGAATAGGAACGTTCATTGAGAACATTGTGCGCAATATGGTGGGAACAACTGGAAACAGTTTCGTGCTCATCGGCAACAGACATATGTTGGCACCATATGCAAAGCAGCAGGATTGTTCCATTGTGGAATGCAACTATGGCAGTTTCACACCGAAGGAGCTTCTGTGCTTCCCGGTGAAAGAGATTAATGGTTGCGATGCGTTCTATACCCCAAACTTCAATATCCCCATGGGTATCCGCGTGCCGATTTTCTGCACAATCCACGATATTGTTTTCTTCGACACCGAGAACTTCGGCTCAACCATTCACAGAGCGGCATTGAAATGGTACATCAAGAGAGCGCTTCGCATCGCTAAAGGAGTCTTTACTGTCAGCGAATTCTCACGACAGCGCATACAGGAATACTTCCACACCAAGCGCGACATCACCGTTGTCTGCAACGGACTGAATACTGCACTGCTTGATTACAAGGCAACCCACGCCACGCCATCGGCCAATGAACGCAAAGGCATTGTTTACTTGGGAAACATCAAAAGGTACAAGGGCATCCATATTCTGTGGCAAGCTTACAAGCAGCTGCTTGATGAAAACATTGACACGCCACCACTGACCATCATCGGCCGTTTCGACTTCCGAACCAAGGATGACGAGATGCTACGCACCATCAGCGCTAACAAAGACAGGATTCATCTTGTGACAGATGCCACAAACCAAGAAATCTATGAATTGCTGGCAAAGGCACAATGTCTGGTGTCACCCTCTCTCTACGAAGGCTTTGGCATCCCGCCTCTAGAGGCCATGAGCCTCGGAACTCCCGTCATCCTGTCGGATATTCCTGTATATAAAGAGGTGTATAGTCGCTTCCCCGTTACCTTTTTTGAGGCAGGCAACGCCAATGACCTTTACACGAAACTGAAAAGTCTGCCTCCGTCACCCATCATGGTTGACGAACTTATTGCCGATAATTACACCTATCAGAAGGCGGCAGAGAAAATTATGCAAGAACTGTCCGGTATATCTCCAGACAACGTTTAATCATTGCCTTACGCTCAAACATCTGTTTGAAACGCAGAAGGGCACCGTCTGAAAGACGGCGATATAAGTCCTCGTCTGTGGTGACTGACGTTATAGCACGAGCCAACGCCTCTCCGTTCTCAGTCTCGACCACCAGTCCCGACTCTCCGTTGCTATTTACCCAGGGGACACCAGACCCATCAATATCACAGCTAACAACAGGCTTACCACACGACATGGCCTCAATCTGGACGATGGCAAAAGCCTCCGTCTTCATGATACTACTCAGACAATAGACATCACAAGCACCATAATAGCTAGGCAGGTCCTCATCGGAGACACGTCCCAGCAGTTTCACGCGGCTGTTTAATCCATTGTCATCTATCTGTTGCTGCAGTTCATCATACAGAGCACCGGCCCCACCAATAAGCACGACGTAGTCATCATTCAGATATTTGGCTGCATCTATCAAGTAGCGATAGCCTTTGTAGTGCACCAATCGTCCCAACGAGAACACGATTTTCTTTCCTTCATAGCGTTGTCTCAGCTCCTGGACCTTCTGCGGATCGGGCTCGACAGCATCAATACCAATAGGCAGATAGGTACACTTATTCTGCACACCAGCAAGATGAGGAGATGCCGAAATATAGACAGGCGTTGTTCCGACAATAAGGTCAGCCCGCTTTATCAGCCAACGCTGTAGAGGCAGGTACAGACTCAGCAGTTTCTTCTGCTTCACGATGTCGCTGTGCCAGTGAAGCACAACCTTTCCCTTATAGCCCGACAGCCACAGAGCCAGCGCTGCCATAGGGTCAGGATGATGGACATGAATGATGTCGTATTGGGATGCGATACGTCTCAACGTCGGAATCATTTGAGGCGAAATCATCGTGGCATACTTCTTGACCATCGTCTTCGTGCATACCACCTTGCAATCAGGTGCAACCTCTATCACATTACTGCCTTTGTCACCATTCGCGCACAACATGTCGCATTTGACGCCCTCGGCAGCAAGTCCCATGAGCAGGTCGTACATAACCTTCTCGACACCACCCATAATGGGATAGAACTTTCCTAATTGCAGTATCTTCATTTGCTCTGTCAGAAACGGACTGCAAAGATAGCCATTTTCTTTGGCATAGCCAAATTTCTCTCCACATCTTTTTAATAAATAGCGTAGAACGCTTGGTAGTATAACTATTTTTTCTTACCTTTGCATCCGTTTTGCGGATAGGAGACAAAGAAAAATAAAAAAAATGCCTCTGACTGCAATAAAACGGCACGCGTGCCGTTTATAGTAATAAAGAAACCTAATCCTACTGCGCATAAGCATATATGACGATACATACCAGCGGATATATCATAGACGGAATGAACGGATTCGAACGCAACGTGAAGCGCGTTTTCGATCTGTTTGTTGCGCTTTTCTGTCTGATTTTGTTCTCTCCCCTTTTCCTCTACTGCTACATCCGCATCAAGCGCGAGAATAACGGTCCCGTTATTTTCAAGCAGGAGCGTATCGGTCGTTTCGGCCGTCCGTTCTACATCTACAAGTTCCGTAGCATGGTGGTCGATGCCGAAAAGAAAGGTCCGGCTTTGTGCGATACCGACGAGGACGACCGTCTGACGAAGGCTGGCCGTTTCCTCAGAGCTCACCATCTCGACGAGCTGCCCCAGTTCTGGAATGTCTTCAAGGGCGAGATGTCGTTCGTTGGACCGCGTCCCGAGCGTCAGTATTTCATCGACCAGATTATGGAGCGCGACTCACGTTATCAGTATCTGTTCCAGATTCGTCCCGGCATCACGTCGATGGCAACACTCTACAACGGCTATACCGACACGATGGAGAAGATGCTGAAGCGCCTGGAGATGGATCTTGAGTATCTGGAGCATCGCTCTTGGGCACTCGACTTCAAGATTATCGGCCTCACCTTCTACCGCATTGCTTTCGGCAAGGTGTTCTAAGCCTAATCCCCCACTACCATGATTTCCTTTCTCAACCTGAAAGGCATTAACCAGCAGTACGCCGACGAACTGAAAGAGGCTGCCGCCAAAGTCATTGACTCCGGCTGGTACCTGCAGGGCAGCGCCAATGCGGCCTTCGAGCAGCATTATGCCGACTATATCGGTACGCAGTTCTGTGTAGGCGTAGCCAACGGTCTCGATGCCCTGACGCTCATCTACCGTGCTTATATCGAGACGGGTGTCATGCAGCCCGGCGACGAAGTCATTGTACCAGCCAACACCTACATTGCCTCCATTCTGGCCATCAGCGAGAACGGCTTGAAGCCCGTGCTCGTGGAACCCTGTGAGGACACGCTGGAACTCGACGACAGCCTCATCGAGACGGCCATCACCAGCCGTACCCGTTCCATCATGGTGGTTCATCTCTACGGACGCTGTGCCTATACAGAGCGAATCGGCGAACTGTGTCGTCAGTACGGTCTGAAACTGGTGGAGGACAATGCGCAGGCACACGGATGCATATATAATAAAGGTACGCGTACGGGAAGCCTTGGCGATGCTGCCGGCCACTCGTTCTATCCCGGCAAAAACCTTGGAGCCCTGGGCGACGGTGGTGCCGTTACTACGAACAATCAGGCACTGGCCGACTGCATCCGGGCTCTTGCCAATTACGGCTCACAGCAGAAGTACGTGTTCCGTTATCGGGGACGCAACAGCCGACTGGACGAGCTACAGGCCGCCTTGCTCGATGTGAAGCTGCGCCATCTTGACAATGACAACCGCCGTCGCCAGCAGATAGCCCGTTTCTACTACGACAGCATTCAGCATCCGCAGGTTCATCTGCCTCAGCGTCTGGACGATAGCCAGAACGTGTACCACATCTTCCCTGTGCTCTGCACGGAGCGCGACCGTCTGCAACAGCACCTCAGGCAGCAGGGCATAGAGACACTTATCCACTACCCCATTCCACCCCACCGTCAGCAGTGCTACAGCGAATGGAAGGAACTCAAATTACCTGTAACCGAACGTATTCACAATCAGGAGCTGAGCCTCCCCATCAGTCCCGTACTGACCGACGACGAAGCCCGTCAGGTTGTAGAGGCCGTTAATACTTTCTGAAAGTCAACCTTACTTTCTCGTCTTCAAGCACCATACGACTACCGTTAAGTTTCAACACGCGATAGTCGTAGAGCGATGTTGTGTCCTCGCGTCCCTCCTTGTCCAAGTTGGGTGAGTACAGTTTCAGCCGTCCGTCAGCACGCCTGAAGCGATAGTAGCCACTCTGCGGACCACCCTGAATCTCCAGCAGACGCACCTGCACAGCCCAGTAGATGCCCGACTGGCGCATGTCCTGCGACGCTTCGGTAGCCACCGAGTCCTGCTGTGCCAACTGCCACAGCCCGTCCAAGTCGCCGTTGCCCGATGTTTCGAACTCACAAGCCGACAACGTCAGCACGATGGCCACGAGAAACACGAGAAAGTATATCGTCTTCTTCATATCACAACTGTCTTTTCTCCTTAAACGCCACAAAATTACGCATTTTTTGCGAGAAAACCATAACTATAGGGAAAATCCCCCACCGGTTTAGGGAAAATCCTTTGCTTGGGTGCGAAAAAAGCCGTTACTTTGCACCAGAAACAATAAAAAACATGTCTAACCCGTAAAAACGATACGATTATGAAAAAGATGATGATGACCCTGATAGCTCTGCTGACGATGTCAGTTGCAGCTAACGCCATGAGCTACGAGCAGGCACGCAACGAAGCCCTCTTCCTCACGGATAAGATGGCTTACGAACTCGACCTGACCGACGAACAGTATGAGGCAGCCTACGAGATCAACCTCGACTACCTGATGGGTGTCACCTCGCCCGACGATGTCTATGGCATCTACTGGGAGCGCCGTAACCTCGACATGAGCTACATTCTCTATTCGTGGCAGTGGGAAGCCTTCCGTGCCGCCTCCTATTTCTTCCGTCCGCTCTATTGGAGCGCCGGTCGCTGGCACTTCGGCATCTATGCCCGCTATACGGTGCGCGACTACTTCTACTTCGGACGCCCCAGCTTCTACGTGAGCTACCGCGGTGGTCACGCCTGGCACGTTAACGGTGGACGCAGCTACTACTACGGACGTCGCGACCACTTCCGCCCTGCCATCAACCACAGGAACGACCACTTCGGCATGCGTCAGCGCTACGACCGTCACAACACTGGCGGCTATCGCAGCCACCTGCCTCTGGGCCGTGACAACGACCGTCCACGTATTGACAACCGTCGCAACAACGACCGTCAGCGCTTCGGCAACAACGACCGTCCACGTATTGACAACCGTCAGCGTATGAACGACAACCGCCGTTCCAATAGTTCTACCCACATCACTGCTGGCCAGAACAACCGCGTGAACAGCGACTTCGGCCACAGCTCAGTGCCTCGTCAGAACTTCAACAGTGGCAACAGCGGCAATACGCCCAGTGTGACTCCTAACCGTCCGTCAACGACGACCACGACTCCTAACCGTTCATTCGGCAACGATCGTCCGTCAACGACGACTACACGTCCTACAACGACGATGCCTAACCGTCCGACAACGACAACCACGCGTCCCACAACGACGATGCCTAACCGTCCGACAACGACAACCACGCGTCCCACAACGACAACCACACGTCCTACAACGACGATGCCTAACCGTCCGACAACGACAACCACGCGTCCCACAACGACAGCCCCGACAACGAGCCGTCATTTCGGAGGCAGCAGCAGTTCATCTGCCACACGCAGCTCTTCGGCTCCCAGCCGCTCATTCGGAGGCAGCTCTTCAAGCAGCAGCACACGCTCGTCCAGTAGCAGCCACAGCTCCGGTGGTAGCCGCAGCTCCGGTGGACATTTCGGTGGTCGTCGTTAAAGTTCCAGGATGCGGACCTCGCAGTTAGTCATCCGCTCCACCTCACGCATCTGCTTGCCGTAGAACACCGCTTGTATCGCCTTGTTGATGATACCGTGTCCTACGGCAAGCACGCGTTTTCCTGCATAATGGTTTCTGATAAAGTCCAGAAACGCCCTCGACCTCTCCTGCATCGCCTCCAGCGTCTCAATATCGTCGGGCCACACCTCATCCTTCAAGTTGGGAATGTAACGACCGGTGAACGAGCCCCAGTCGCGCTCACGGAGCAGCGGTGTCGTCACCACCTCCAGCCCGTGGGGCTCAGCCAGTATGACGGCCGTATCGACAGAGCGTTTCAGGTCGCTGGCCACGATGGCATCAAGATGCGTTGACGCCAGTTCATCGCGCAGCTGCTCGGCTTGTCTGACGCCCTCGTCGTTGAGCCTTCCCTGCGTCTGTCCCTGCATGATTTTGTTGGCATTATCGACGGTTTCGCCGTGACGCACTAAAAATAAAGTCGTTTTCATGGTGACAAAAATACAAAAAAACAGGCTTAAAACAAAGAAACTGTTCGATTTTTTTGTTTTGCGCTCAACTTTTCGTATCTTTGCACCCAAAACCAAGATTAAAAACAATGAAACTTCTCCGAAGTTCAGTCTTTCGAGCCGTCTGCGCCATCGTCATCGGTGCCCTGCTCATCATGTACCCCGACAACACCGTCACCGGCATCACCATTGCCATTGGTGTGCTCTTCCTGCTGTCGGGTGTCATCTCCGTGCTGACCTACGTTCAGGCCCGTCGCCACGTCAGCGATTATAAGATTTACGATGCCGAGGGCCGACTCATCAGCGGCCAGCAGCCCACGTTCCCCATTGTCAGCATTGGCAGCATGATACTCGGTTTCGTACTGGCACTGACGCCCACCACCTTTGTCTCTGCCCTGATGTATATCATAGGCATCATGCTCGTTCTCGGTGCCCTCAACCAGTATCTCGCCCTGATAGCCGGTCGCCGCTATGGCCGCATCAGTCCGTGGTTCTGGGTGATGCCCACCGTCATTCTGCTCTTCGGTCTCTACATGATGATCAAGCCGATGGACCCTCTGAAGACGGCCATGTACTTCCTGGGATGGGGCATGCTCGTCTATGGCATCGTTGAGCTCGTCAACGCCCTGAAGTTCTACAGCGACAAGAAGCGGGTGGAGCAGGCGCAGGACCAGCAGCAACTCGACGCGTTCGAGGAAATCAAGGAATAAACCTAAAACTGATAATAGACCATAACATGCAGACAGACATCAAGTACCAGAGCAGCCTCACGCTGCCCAACGACGTACAGACCATACCGCAACTGGCTGAGTTTGTCGATACCGTAAGCGAGGCTGTCGGTCTCGATATGGGCACTACCATGCAGATGAACCTCGCTATGGAGGAGGCCGTCGTCAACGTGATGAACTACGCCTATCCCGCTGATGTCAAGGGAACGGTGGACATCGAGGCCAAGGCCGGCGACGGATGGCTCCAGTTTATCATCAGCGACAGCGGCACAGCCTTCGACCCCACAGCCAAGGGCGAGGTGGACACCACCCTGTCGGCTGAAGAACGCGGCATCGGCGGACTGGGCATACACCTCATCCGTCAGATCATGGACAGCATCGACTACGAACGTAAGGACGACCGCAACGTGCTGACGCTCACCAAAAAGGTAGAAGGGGCATGATTGACAGCACACTCATATTCTTAGGTTTCAGCGTCCACGCCTGGATTACCATCTTTACGGTGGTGAGCATCTTCATCGTGATGTCACGCTCCAGGATACCCGCCGAGGTGGCCTTCCTTGGTGCGCTCACCATTCTGCTCGTCACCGGCGTTGTCACCGAGGAGGAGGGAATGGCAGGCTTCGGCAGCGAACCCGTCGTGGTGCATGCAGCCTTCTTCGTCATCATTGCCGGACTCATGCAGACAGGTGTGCTCTACTGGCTCACCAAGAACGTGCTGGGCGACCCCCGCAACTACAAGAACGCCCTGCTGCGACTCATGGTGCCCACCAGCATCATGGCAGCCCTGCTGAACTCCGTCAACGTCGTGGCGCTGTTCATCGATGCCGTCAAAATCTGGTCGCGCAAACTCAACATCCCACCCTCGAAACTGCTGTTGCCACTGAGCTATGCCGCCACCCTCGGTGGTATGTGCACACTGCTGGGCAACTCGTCGAACCTCGTTGTCGCCGGTCTCTACATGAGCAAGACAGGCCAGTCGCTCAACGTCTTCGAGCCCCTGCTGCCAGGACTGGTACTCACCATCGTCGGTGTCGCGCTGGTCATGCTCCTGCACCGTTACATCCCACCTCACGAGTCAGCAGAACAGTCGTTTGAGACCACCAGCGACTACACCGTCGAACTGTTGGTGCCCACCGACAACCCAGCCGTCGGCGAGACCGTCGAGGATGCCGGACTCATGAACGTCAAGGGTGGTTCGCTGGTCGAGATTGTACGCTTCGACCGCGAAATCATCATGCCCGTCCCCAAGGACGAATGGATCATCGGTGGCGACCGTCTTATCTATGCCGGACAAATCAACGAGATACTCGAACTCAAGCGCACCCACGGCCTCGCCGCTGCCGACCACCACGTGTGGAGCATCAACGACATCGACACCAAGCGCCGTATGCGTACAGCCTACGTCACCTTCGGCAGCGAGCTCATCGGCATGTCCATGACCGAGTGCGACTTCGAGCAGAAGAACAACGTCGCCCTCATCGCCGTTGCCCGTCAAGGCAAACGTGTCGAGGGACAGCCACGCGAAATCAAGCTGGAGGCTGGCGACACCCTGCTGCTGGAGTGCCCACCCAAGGGCGAGGACCAGCTCGAGCAGACCAACCGTCGTTTGCTCACCTTCTTCGACAGCCACTTCGTGCCGCAATTAGGCAAGAAGACCATCACCTCGGCCGTCATCCTCGTGCTCATGTTCATCATCTCGTCGTTCCACATGCTGCCCCTCATGGCCACCACCATGCTGGCAGCCGGCGTCATGATGATACTGGGCTGCTGTCGCATCACCAACGTCACCAAGTACATCGAGTGGGAGTTGCTGCTCATCCTCGGTGCCACCGTCGTCTTCTCCGTTGCCATCACCAAGACCGGCATTGCCGATGTCATTGCCCAGCAGGTGCTGCAACTCTGTAATGGCAACCCCTACCTTGTGATGGCCGTCATGTGCCTGCTGGCCTCGCTGGTCAGCGAGTTCGTCAGCGACGTAGGCGCCAGCGCCGTCTTCTTCCCCATCGTCTATCATCAGGCCGAGTTGCTGGGCTGCAATCCCCTGCCCTTCGTCATGTCGCTGATGCTCAGCGTCACCCTCAGCTTCGCCTCCCCCATAGGCAGCAGCACCCACATGCTCATCTACGGCCCCGGTTCCTTCCGCTTCACCGACTTCGCCCGTCTGGGCATCGTCATGCACATCGTGCTGATGGTTGTCATGCTGTTTGTCATCTACGCCATTTATCCATTATAAAAATATCAACGATTATGAACACAACATTCAAAGAAGAAAACAACGACTTCGTGATGTATTTCGAAGGCCGTCTCGACACCGCGGCAGCACCGCAGGTAGAGCACGAAACAGCAGCGCTGACAGATTGCACAGGTCATGATATCATCCTCGACTGCAGCAATCTGGAGTATATCTCATCAAGTGGTCTGCGCATCTTCCTGTCTATCCTGAAGAACGCCAAGCCCAAGGGCAGCCACGTTTACATCAGAGGCTTGAACGACGAGCTGCGCCAGGTCTTCTCAATGACCGGTTTCGTCAACCTCTTCGAGTTCAAATAAAGAACTCTCTCCACACAAATCGCCGCTCCTCCCATTTCGGGAAGGGCGGCGATTCCTTTAATTATCCATTATCCATTGTCATTTATTAATGACCGAAATCCACATCTGGTTGCCGCCGGGCCTCACGGCGAAGTGTACCCACCAGTTGGCACCCTTGCGCTCTATGATGAGCTCGTCGAAGCGCTCCTTGCGCATTTCGGCAATCTCCAGCAGCAGCGTGGCGTAGCGCAGTGCCATCTTGGCACGGTCGTTGGCCTCCCTGCCCGGACAGCGTATGTCCGCAGCGCAGCCGTCCAGATGGTTTGAGTGCGTGGCACCACCCACGGCCCTGTTCAGCATGGGGCTTCGGTAGCCACTGTTGATGATAATGGGAGTCTCAGTGCCATCACCATATCTGCTGTTGTACGCCTTTCTTAAATCTTCCAACCACTCGCATACGTGCCTCAGGTTGTCCACCTTGTCCAGCGGTGGCACGTTGTAGATTTTGGGATAGCTCTTTGAAGCTGTCATCTCTTTGAGCGTAAAATGCTCTGTCAGTTTTGTATTCGGGTCAATCATAATTTTATTAATGTCATAAGTGAAAAAGTGAAAAAGTGAAGAGCTGCCCTTATGGCAACTCGTTCACCAACTTGCGATACAGGCCATACCTCACCCTCTCAATGACATGGTCTTCCTGAAAGCGGAAGATGGCCCTCGACGCTGTTGCACTGGAACATCCGAAACAGTCCATGAACTGCTGCGTCTTGAACTCATCTGGCAACTTGCGGAAACAGTCATCATAGCGGGTAGAACGGCGACGCTGTACGAATTCCTTGTTCTGGTCGGCGAAGTAGTTGTAGGCCATCTCGCCAAAGAAGAACTGCTGGCACTTGTACTGAATCTCCATGGCCAGTCGGCAGAGCCGCTTATCCCTGTCGTCCATCGTCAGCGTCTTGTGTTCCTGCCACTCATCCCAATGACGCATCAGGATAAAAGGCAACGAGATGCCGATGCCGTAATACGGGATTCGCTTCAGCAGCGTTCGGTCTGCCTTGTCGCCGTTAAACTCCGCAATCTCCATGTGGCTGGTCTGCCACTCGTAGGTCTCATCGTTCAGCGGTTCTATAGGCAGTTCGCCCTCCACCTTGTCGAGCCGGTAGGCCCATGTGTGGAGCGTCTCGTTGGCATTGGGATTTACCTGCTGGTGTCGGCTGGCAAAACCCTTGTCGGGCAGCGGTATAACCGCCAGACGGGTTGACATGCCTGTACCGAAGTTACGTTGGTTCACCTTGCGGTGCAAGGCATACGGCGTACCCGTATAGATGAAGTTCCAGAACACATTGAACATGCCTGTCACCGACTCCTGATTGGCATACATCTGTCCGTCCTGCTCGTTGTGGAAGGCCTTCAACTCCAGAATCTCCCGGTCTTTCCAGTCACCGCCCTTGTTCTGCTTGGTGACGTTGTCCAGCTCCGCATCGAATGAGAACATGTGCAGATTCAAGGGCTGTCCCTGAACTGTCTCTACAGCTGCATTCATGTGGCGGATAAACTCACCGGTAGCCGTGCGGGCAGGGTGAACACGGATTCCCACCACAGGCCGTTTCAGCGCCTCGCCCTTCTGGGCCTTCGTCGAGGTAGTGCGCTCCGTTCTGCCCTCCTTGTAGCGGTTCACGGCGTCTATCAGGCACTGGTCAGCCTGAATCATCGGGTCGGCAATCTTCTTGTAGAACTTCTCTACAATGTTCTTACCGGCTCCCGGGTCGCCAATGATGAAGATGCAGTAGTTCAGTCGGCGCATCAACTCAGGCTCATACCAGAAATGATAAAACGCACGAGTCATCAGCGTACCGAACAGTGCTGCACTGGAGAACCATACTGCCGCCTGCTTGTGTGGATGAACATTCAGGAAGAGCTCCTTCAGGCAGGGATAATACTCTGCCATTTCCTGCAGCTCCTCAGCCCACGCATCCAAGGGAAGCACGGCATAAACGTCATCATTTGCAGCGGCAGCAGAATTCTCAATTGTCAATTTTCCATTTTCAATTGTGGTGGCTCCAGCCGCTTTCAGCGCCTGCTGCATCCGCTTGGGGATGCCCTTCAGGAACTCATAGCCCTGGGCACTCTTCACCGTAGTCGCAACATCCTCATTGCGTTCCTCAATGATTTCCTTCACGAAGGGCGTCTCACGCAGGATCTGCTCTATCAGCTTCGGGTCGTTGTCTGTGATGTATCGCAGATGGTCGGCCAGCACCAGGCTTGTCCTATGCCTGTCACCCTGCTCAATCTTCTTGTCGCCAAGCCACGCCGCCACAATCTTCTGATAAGGAACGCCGTGATAAAGCCTCCCCCTATCCCCCTCCAGCTGGAGGGGGGACTCATCTGCGGATTGGTTAGCCTCCCCTATTTGGGGGAGGATGGAGGAGGCGGAATGACCAGCATGATACTCTGCATCGTATTTCTTACCAAAGTCTTCACTTTCATACGAAATCAACCTTTCTTCATCAATATAAATAATGTCTTCGCTCGTGGTCAGGAACGCCCCTCGGCTGGCATCCTTACAGGCCTCGTCAGGGTTCAGACCCAGTTTCCGTGAAAAGACTATCTGGTTGTCTATCAGGTTGCCTACCGCCACATCAGCGACAAACACCACCTTCAACCCGTGCCCTGACGGCGTTACGAACACAAAGAGAATACGACGCTTATCCTCGTCGGAAAGCTTCTCGTAAGCCTCCTGCCACACCTTACGGACATCGCCCTCGATGTGGTCAAAATCTATCACACAGAGTCCGTTCAACCGGCACGCCGTCTGCTTTCTCCAAGCCCCCATCTTCTGCCCCTTCACAGAAGGAGTCTCGGCGTAAGTAGCAATGAAAATCACAAACGGCAGACTCTTCTTCCTGGCATCGTAGGTCTTCTTGTCGCCACGCGCCAGAGCCTCGCGTGCCTCCTTCACCAGTTGGATAGTCCGGGGCGCCTTGACGAGCGCCCTGAACTGTTCCAGCGTTACTACTTCAGTTGGCTGACCGAAGTTTCGTTGATAACAAAACATTTGTCAATCTCACTTGTTAATGAATACAGCTCTCTCCTTATTTCCAACAATCCTTTCGTCTCGAACGTAAGCCAGGCCGTCACCTTGCCCTCCTTCCTGCTGAAGCACACCTTCAGGTTGTCCTTGTTCAGCAGGAACTCCCCCTTCGGCATCTGCGGCTCCTCAATCTCCATGTCCTTCGTCAGCTTTACCAGCTCCTTGTGGAAGAAGGCTGCCTTGTCGGGCACATCCTCGGGACACTTCAGTTCCAGACACGTCAGGGGATTCTTGCCGTTGGTGGTGTAACGCTTCGAGCGGCCCACCTTCCTCACGTCCTTCTGCGAGGGCACACCCTTTTCCTGCGGTGTCACCTCTATCGAATTGTCGTCATACAGACGCGTGTTCGACTTGAATGATTTCAGCAACTTCTTCATACCATTCCGATTTTATCAACATAGATTGTCGTTGCCTGCATGGCCTCGCCTGTCTGTTGCGAGTTCCACTCACGTACCACCATAGAGCACTGCACTTTGTACTGGTGCTGTAGATCAAACTTCGGACAATTCACAGCCCTCTCGCCCGTGATTTCTCCGAGGAAAGAATCCGTTCCGTCCGTCAACTTGAGCAGCACAGAGTTGATAACCTTCTGCTCGCCCGTTTTCTTGTCGGTGTACTGACGAGTAATCAGTCCCGACTGACTCAAAATTCTCACTGTTGCTTCCATAAAACGTTTATTTTCTATTAACTCTTATTCCTTTTCCTTCTGTCGTTTTCCTTGTTTCGATGGTGCAAATTTAGTCACAATATTATGGTCTAGGAAGGAATAGAAGCAATGGTTCTGAGGCCGTAAACCACTATAAACTACTATAAACTTTTATAAACCGAAACCGTAAACTTTTGGCTTCGGAAACCTCACTGTGAGGCACAAAAAAAGGAGAGCTTAGTAAACTCTCCTGCACCAGTTCTGACGCGACTTCATGTATAGCCCCGCGTCGTTCAGAATCCCCCAGAGCTCCCCCTTCCTGCTGTTGCCGTAGCCAGAAATCCGCTTCTCCTGCACCCAGCGGTTCACCAGGTCAGTGATATTATTGGGCTTCATACCGGAGATTTCTTTCAGGAATGTCTTCACATCCGTTTCGTTGTTGTAGAAGATTGGCATAAGTCTTGCGACTAATTCATCATCTTCTTCGTTTTGTTTCTCATGTTCCACTTCATCACTTTCCAGATTCTTTATCAGACTTACTGACTGCACCGGTGACTGATTCACCGTAGCGCCTGGCATGGCAAAGACACAACCGCTGATAGGACCATTGAACACTTGACAATTCTCATTTGTTTGATATATAGTCGAATCTTTTTGCTTCTTCTCCTCATTCTTCATTGCTTATCCCTCCACCATTGAACTCTGACTCAGTAATTGCGCCATTGAATACCTGACTGTTGCTGATTTTCTGAACAATCTTCTTGGTCACTCTCTTCGCCGATTTCTGCTCTCTACGTTCAATCCAAGCCAACAATTCTTCCTGTTCCTCATCTCGTCCTAGTTTCAAGAGGACCTGCCTCACATAGTCAGCATGTTTTCTGTTGATGCCAAAGAGATTTTTTGTGGCATTAACTAATCGACAGACGAAACCGTCTTCAGTTGGCTGTCTTTTCAATTCGGCAATCTCTTTGTCTTTTCTTAAAAGTAGCGTTTCTAACTCTGTGATGCGATTATCTCGACAGGCAATCTCTTCTTGAAATGATACCAATTCCCACCAGCCATCTGGCTTGCCCGGGGAATGACGGAAACATTCGGGATGGCGTTGCAGAGTGGTACGAATCGTTGCTCGTTTGTCACTATCAGGCTTGAATACAGCCAATTGTAGAACACGTGAATATATAGCAGAAAGTCTTTCTCTACCTCCATGTTCTTCCAGTGCTTTGATAATAGCCTCTTTCTGAGTCATATGTGTTGTGAATTCTTACTTTTATGTGCAAAGGTACAAAATTCCAGCATCTTCGCCTCAATTCGGCATCATGGCGGTATCATTATTGATGCTCTTTAACATTTCCTCCATGTTTTATCGTATTTCTCGAAAAAAAAACGTATCTTTGCACGAAAATAGATAGATGATGAAAAGGTCAAGAATGTACTATATATGGTGTGATGAGAGCGACAAGGAAGGAGAGTTTTACTCAAACTTCTATGGCGGTCTCCTCATTGAGTCCAAGAATCTGAAGCGAGTTCTGAACAGAATGGAACAGAAGATTGCTGAACTGGATATCACCGAAGAAATAAAATGGCAGAAAGTCAACCAGCATTTCTTCGAGAAATATATGATGCTTGTAGATTTTATTTTTGACCTATTGGAGGAAGGGCTCATCAAAATTAGGATTTTCTTTCGTCACAATCAATACGTGCCAAAGTATCTGACCCGTGAACAAATGAGAAAAGAGTATTCATTACTCTATTATCAGTTCATCAAGCACGCTTTCGGTTTTCAGTACAGCAACGATAGTAATCATCCCGTTTCATTACATATTGCTTTGGACGAATTGCCCATTAGCGAACCTGAGAAGAAAGAATTCAAGGAGTTCTTGTATGGATTAGGAAACGACCAGAACTATAAAACTGCCAACATACATATTAAAAAGGACGATATACTGGAGGTTGACTCCAAAAAGAACGTACCATTACAGATGCTTGATCTGATACTTGGTGCTATCTGTTTCCGACTCAACGACAAGCATAAGATAAAGGCGGAAGGATCCAATCGGCGAGGAAAGAGGACTGTTCTGAAAGAGAAGTTGTACAAACAAATCTATTTCAGAATTAGTCAATTGAGACGCGGCTTCAACGTTGGCATGTCAACGGGGCTATCATCACCTATAGAAATATGGACTATGCCTTATAGACATTGGAGCTTTGTGCCTAAGAGAGTGGAGGTGGACAAACGAAAGACAAAGAAGGGCAGGAAATGAAAACAGTCCCGTACAACCTACACGAGTGAGCTACGTACCACGTAACCGTTCAGCTGTAAAGGACTATCTTCTGGGTGCAAATATAGGAATATTTTCCGAAAGTTCCAAATAATCCGGCAACTTTTTATCAATTATTAGCGAAACAATCATCAATCTGTCACCATCATCGGTGCAATCTCGCTATTTTCTGCTGCCATCATCCACGTTACCTTTTCATCATCACGCACATCATTTCGGCTCGTCTGACGTTCCACATAGTCTCTAACGACATGATACCAGTCACCAACCTCCATTGTGCAGTAAGTATCACCGAATTTATCTATACAAGCCTGTTGTAGTTTCAATATAGAGATGCCTTGGAATTCTTTCATCATATCATCAGCAAACTGAGATAACTCAGGTGCTTGCAGGAAAGATGAGATGTCGGTTATCTCCTTGACACATGTCTCATACCAGTATACTGGCATCATACTGGCATCCTTCTGATAGGCTTTCTCATATTTGGGATAGAGTTCAGAGTATTTCTTCTTTGTCATTAGAATGGAGCGCAGATCGGACGTTTGCAGCGGAATGATCTTCATGCCATGAACATATCGTGATGCATCACGGGTGTCATAGAAAAACATGTTCTTACGGCCACGGAAGTCGGAAATCACATTCATGTCGAGATAGTTGGTAGCAAACAGACAGTATGATCTTTTGTTGTTTGTTCTCAGTATATGATTACCCAGATGTCGCGATACAGGTTCCATCTCCATGCGCCGCTGGTTGGTACTCTCTGCCAGTGTGGCTTCTAATAGAAGTGTGTGTGCCGGATAATCTTTTGTTGCAGCATACTCATAGACGATGTCAGCCTCTCCTCCTGCTGCATGGGTAATCGGCAATAGATTAGCATCAAGGCTTAACTTCATATAATCAAGTATACGTCCTTTGTATCCGCTCACTTTATACCATATGATTCCCAGCACATATTCAAAGATGGTGGGTGTATCAGCATTGTCTGTAACCTTTTTACTTATTTCATCATCGTTACGGTTGTCGAAATCATCAAGCAATTGAAGCAGGTCATTGTCAGTAAATCGTGTGTCAACCATCATTTTGAACCTGTCGTAACGGCGCTTTTCCACCTCAGAATATGCGTCGTCAATATCATCCAATTCTATGCCAAGTTCCTCGTTAAGCCTTGCAACAACATCTTCTTTATCAAACTTCAAGGCAGGACAGATGTCCTCCATATTGCAGTCGTGTTCTAATTCTGCTGATGGTGTGTATGCCGACTGATACAGCTCGTCAATTGCAGAGGCAAAGAACTGCTTTGGCACCAAATCAAGCTTTACCTGTTCATCACCGAAAATCATCACATTAGCGATATTCAGATAACGGCGGTTCAGGTCAAAATAGTCTTGCAATGTTGCCAAATTCTTAATGAGGTGCATCATTTGGAAGAAAGCAGTCTTTAATTCCTCCTCATTGGTAACATTATCGAAGATTGATGGCAGTAAATGTTTCCGAGGTGCATTCTTAATTGCAACTAATGACACTGTATCAAATAAGTATCTACGCCAATAACGTCCAACATTGCTGACAGCTGTTGTTTGCCTGTACAGCAAGTGTGCTTTGCTATAGTCCTTATTCAAATAGATTTCTTTCAGCAATAAATATAGCGGATAATATGGCTTATCGTAGTTGCGGCTTTTGCGATTCAAGCCTATCTGGGTGATGATATACTCGTTGGCTTCATTCTCCATCAAGACCTGATAAGCTTTCTTGTAGTTCTCCTTTGTCATCATCACTTGAACAATGATCTGCTCTTTACTCTTCTCACCTCTTCGAATGGCCCTGATATCCTCTATCATCTGTTCTGTGATTTCCGCAGAGGTACAGAGTGGAGCTAAGAAAGTGAACTCCTCATAGGTCAGATAATCAAGTTTTGACAGGAGATAAAGCACCACGACAAACGGCCTGACATAAACACCGTCAGTTTTAATAAATGCCTTAAGTAGTTGCTTCAGATAGACATAGCTGTCTCTAGAAATAAGCAGCGGATTGTCCGAATTGTAGTCTTCGCTCTGGGATATTTCAAGAATACGGCGACCTACTTCTGTCAAACGATGGTTCTCATTGATAAGCCCCAAATCTACGAGTCCAGAAGTCTTTTCACGGGCAGCTTTGTATTTTACTTTATCATCACCAACCGTTAAGCCCCGCTCCCTCATAAAATCATAGTAACGGTTTTTGATGTCGTAGATATCTTTCTGCCCAGGAGCCATATATTTCTTTTCCCACCCCTGGTTGCTGTTTTCAGGAATCTTCCAGAAATCATCAAGACAAGCCAACTGTTTCTCAATAGAATAGTTGAACTCCTTTGTTCGGAAACTCGTGGTGCCAAGTGACCAGAAAAACGAGCTGTATGACAGCGTTTCGATGATGTCTCTCCCCATACGACTAATAGTTTTTAACCAATACTTCTACTGTTCCAGAATTTTTACCCTCCACCTGATAGTTGGAGTTGCTATAGTCCATATTAATTCCCACCACCTGCCAATTTCGCTGCTCTATCCAATCAATAAGCAGATGATTCTTCCTGCCTTTGTGCTCAAGCATATTCGAAAGCACAAAGCGTATGCCTTGTTCGTTTAGCCTATCCATGAAGTCTAACAGATCTTGTTCATCTCTTTCCGTCCACCCGCCTCCTTCATTATAAGTGGCAGTACTGATAAGGTAAGGCGGATCAAGATACACAAGACTATCACCATCCAACTGGTTGATGTCGAAACGTCGGAAATCCATGTTCTGTATCACGGGATGCTGAGCCTTCAGCTTGTCAACAAATACCTGTAGCTTGCGGCGAATTACGTCATTGAAATCACGTTTGCCTACAGGCAGATTATACTCTCCTCTGTCATTGAAACGCATCTGATTATTAAATCCAAAAACCACCAGTGCATAGAGCATAATGTAGTGCTGGTTGTTGCGAGGACTGTTGTTGTAGTCTTGTCTTAGCTGCAAGAACGACTCTTTATTGTAGCGCGAAACACCTTTCATGGGATTACCACCGTAATAGGCAAAATTGTGGTCTTTCGTTTTGGAAAAACCATAGCGGTCCACGATTTCATCCATCCGTTTCAGGATTGTATTAGTATTCAGACGTAGGAACATCTTCAGTAGTCCTATCAACTCACGGTTGCCATCGTTATAGATGTAGTTGTCTGCTTGAGTATTGATTCCAACATTGCATCCCCCACAGAACAAATCAACGAAAGTACTGATATGCTCAGGGAACACAGGCAGCAGCTGATCCAGTATGCGAGCCTTGCCACCGATGTAGTTCAAGGGGGACACCGTGAACCAACTATTCATCTCTGAACGACGCATAGGAAAAGTCTTTCTTGATTACCAACGTTTTCTCCACGACCTGCCGAGAATGGCTTGAAGTCTTGGGTAAAAACTCTCACATCACCACGCTTGCCTAGTATGCGCATAATCTCATCATCGCTGATTTTCGCATTGCTTCGTATTTGGAGTTTCTGTCCATTGTTGTTGTACGACAGCATGATGTATCGGCAGCGCAACTTGTCAACAAGATCCTCCAACGATTCGTTTGCTGTTACCTTACAATACTCACTCTTCATCGCCGAGCGATCCATCTTCCTTGCCACACCAACGACCTCTGGCCGTTCCCATCGGGCTACATTTTCCAGCAAATGATATGCGTCACAATAGTTTCTGGAATTGTAGGGAGGGTCAAGGTATGCAAGGTCACATGTAACTTCGCCAACCAACTGATTTGCATCCATATTGAAGCAACGATTTCCCGGATTTAGTTCGTAATCCAATTTGGGAAGTCGCAGTTCGAAGTTATTATTATAGGTGGCATTCTGGATATAAGAATCATAATGCCCGTATGTGTTGGATATCCTATCCATTGCATACACTAAAGATGTAATAACAGCTGCACGTTCACGTTCATTCAGTTCGCCAGCAACATATTTCTGTTCCACGTCTTCCCTGATGAAGCCAATCCTTCTGCAGACATCCGCACTGAAATACGTATCGCGGAAAGACTGATACATATAATTGTCTTCCTTCGAAGTGTCAACCTTGTTGTAATAGTCAAGTAATTCCTCCAACTTCAGGATATCAACATCCTGTGGTGAAAACCAACAGAGTGCAGCCAGATAGTTGCAGTACATCATGTCGTTGACCAATAACTGCTTATCAAGAAATGCAAAGGAAACAGAACCAGTACCTGAAAACGCATCAAGTACTGACGTCACATTATTACACTCTTCATCCACTATACGTCGGATGAAGGGGAGCAACTTGAACTTATTGCCGAGGTATCGGCGATTGTTAATTTCAAATGTCCGTAACATCTATACGATAGTTTAGGCCTCGCATGGCTTATCGACAGATGATGTACAGACAACTTACAGCCCTCAGATACGGAAAAGAAGAAGCGTGGACTTCGTCTTATCCAATATCTAGGGGCTGTAGGAGATGCCCGTACTCGAAGATAAGCCGTGCCCACGCTATCGCATGGACATTTGGCTGTATCGTATCGAGTACATAATATCTTGTGAACTCCTACATTCCTAGATATATTCGATAACCAGCTAATGCCGTTATGTTAATCCACAAAAATCATACCGCCATCCTGCACTCAGGAAACCTGCCATAGCTCACATCGTTTACGACCATCGGCGATACTTGCTGCAAAAATACAAATAATTATTGAAAAGAGGATGTATAAGCTGATAAAATACACATTATTTAAGAATGCAGACTATCAAGTATCTTTCTCACTTCTTCACTTTTTCACTTATGACATTAAGGTATTGGAATACTTCACCTGTGGCGATGTAGAGACTAACTATCTTTAATATTAAATTTATATATATTACAATATATATAAATTATATAATATCATTTTCCGGAAATTGAAAAATGTAAATGTCATAAGTGAAAAAGTGAAGAAGTGAAGACGTAGGGTGTCAAAACGCGATATAGCGCAGTGTGAACTCGATACGATTCTATCTCCATGAGATACGATTCTATCTCCACGAGATACGCCGCTATCTACCCCCTCCCCGGCCCCTCCCCCGTAGGGAGGGGCATCTACCGTGCTTTATACTCCGTTAACAATTAGCCTATTGACCAGATGCCGAAAAAGCAGTAACTTTGCAGTGTAAAACAAATGAAGAATGATGAATGATGAATTTGCTACCGCTGCAGAGGTGCAAAGACAATTCACAATTAACAATTAACAAACCACTCAAAAACTTAAAAAACTTACAAACTTAACAACTCAAAAACTAATTTAGACTATGGTAGAACTTAACGTTTACAAGAACACCGATTCCACGAGCGCACAGTACGGCAAGGCCTACTGCCGCGTGGACTACAAGCAGACCTTCGACGTGCCCATGCTGGCCAAGCACATGGCAGAGCACAACACGCCCTTCTCCGAGGGTACCATCCGCGGCATCCTGACCGACATGGTGAAGTGCATCCGCCACCTGACGCTCGACGGCAACGCCGTGAAGATTGAGAACCTGGCGCTGTTCAAGGCCTCCGTACAGTCGAACCCCTGCTCGCGCTACGGCGTGATGCGTGCCACGATTGGCAACAAGACCACTCGCGTGAACGGCGAGAACGTGGAGACGGGCAACGCCGTGAAGTCGATGAAGCTGCTGGCTGTGGCCACTGGCGACTACACCAAGGCGGAGCTGAACAAGGACGCCGTGCTCGGCTGGACCAAGAAGGCGAAGGAGCTGATTGATGCTGATAAAGCCGTTATGGCTTCAGCCAATAACGGCTAACAGCATCAATAATTGACAATGGATAATTGACAATTGATAATTGACAATTATGAAAAAAGCACGATTGATTGAGATTGCGGTGAAGATGGTAGTAGCCGCACTCACAGCCTTCCTGACGGCGATTACGACCACGAGTTGCATGGGATTCGGACCGCTGTAAAAGCCTCTCCCCCAACCCCTCCCCCATAGGGAGGGGAGCCAAAACCCAACAGCCAAAGAAGCCTCCCCTATGGGGGGGGAGGATGGAGGGGGCCAACTATAAAAAGCGCCTCGGAGGAGAGAGTCCTCTGGGGCGCTTTCTTACATCCCTACACTTTGAGATAGCTCTTCAACGAGGTCACGTAGTCCTCGAAGGCTTTCAGGCCTGTGGGGGTGATGCGGCAGACGGTGCAGGGCTTCTTGCCCTTGAAGGTCTTTTCGACCTCGATGTAGCCTGCCGCCGAGAGTTTATCGACCTGCACGCTGAGGTTTCCGGCAGTGGCTCCCGTCTGCTCCTTGATATACGGGAAGTCGGCCTCCTCGGCACTCATCAGCAGCGACATGACGGCCAGTCGCAGCTCGGAGTGAAGCAATGGGTCTAACGTGGGGAACATCATACGCTCTGCTTTTTAAGCATCATGCCTGGGAGCAGCAGGCCGACAAAGCCGAAGATGAAGATGGTCAGACAGGGCAGCGAGGACATGAAGACGGTCGTCTCGTAAGGAGGCAGTGACGTGATATGCGTTACTATCCACGCGCCCATCTCAAAATGCTCCCACACAAAGCACAGCAGACCGGCCACGATGCCAAACCACACCAGCCAGCGCTTGTTCAGAATCTGACCGTTCATGGCGATGCCCATACCCATCAGCAGCACGATGATAGGGGCTACCCTAATCTGCATCGGGGCATATTCGCTGGGCGAGACCATGCGGAACAGAATGAACGTACAGACGATGGCAACGACGAAAAATCCGATGGCGAAGATGCCAAACGTCTGCCACGTCTTGGCCACCATCGAACCCACGAAGCTCGTGGGCGTATGTGCGTGTTCCTTAATTGTTTTACGCGAGAGCAGCCAGATGACGACTGGCAGCAGGAACCACAACAAGTGGCCGATGCCCACCAGTCCTGCACTCATCGCGAGGAAATTGACGACAGCCACCAAGACTGATGTTGCCATGATGCAGAGTCCAGAGATGTAGAGCGACTGCCCCAGGGTTTTAGATACCGCATGGCGGTTCATCTCAATCTGCTTGGTAATGATTTCCAGACTGCGCTCGGCAGTCATATTGCTGTTTTCTTCCATGATTCTTTTCTTTTTAAATTGTTACTGATAAGTTTTTGTTAGTCTCTTGGCCTCCTCCCCACCCCTGCAGAAGGCAAGGTTTCAGCCACGTTGTGTTCGAATCACGGTGCAAAGATAAAGAAGTTTATTTTATAAACCACATTATTTCTTAGATTTCTTTCGTTTTTAAGCATTATTTAACAATCTTGGGGGGGAGATTGACAATGTAAAAATGTCTAGAAGGCCAACAACCAAAGAAGCCTCCCCTATGGGGGGAGGTTGGAGGGGGCTTAAGTATCTGTCAGCAGAATACGAATCTGAGAGATGTCAGGAATTGAACGACCACCACGTAGAGAACAAACAGCGGGGCCGTTTTGGAGATGCCGTACGACAGGGAACTGACCACGTCGTGCAGTGTTCCAAAGCGGCCCGACATGAGTCCGAAGACAGCGGACACAAGGCTCACGCCAAAGGCGATGATGGGCACCAGGGCGCGGCTGAAGGCTGACGGGAACAGCTGTCCGGTGGCCGAAAGGAGGACGGCGTGGGGGACGGCTGTCAGCGCCATAATCACGATGACGTAGAGGGTGCCGACGACTGCGGTGCTTCGCAGGGCGACGCGCTGACGGTAGGAGGGTGAGCGGAGGGTGCGCGAGACGGACGAACGGAACACATCGAGCAGGCCGCTCTTCCAAAGACAGCCGCCCGACATGGAGAGCAGCAGCAGCCAGACAAGCCACTGCGACGACAGGACTGACGCGAACGAGCCGAAGAACCAGCGCACGCCCTCGCCGGAGAGCATGGAGCGCACGCCCTCGGTCATCGTTGCCGACAGCAGCCACGACAGCAGCACCAGAAGCAACTCGGCGACTGCCAGTCCTACGACCAAATAGCTATATAGTTTTTTCAACTTCATTGAACTTCGTTCGAGCCTGCTTTCGCTCGGCATAGCTGATGCAAGCATCGCTCTGCTCTCGCTTAATCGCAGCCTTCTTCATTCTTCATTCTTCATTCTTAATTCTTAATTCTTAATTCCCTCAGTCTTCGTCGGGTTCCAGGTTGTCGATATCGAGGATGCGCAGTTCGAGGGCTCTGACGACCAGTCGGGTGGCGT
>Ga0265299_10000378_pt1 | contig 56587 bp, 54 predicted proteins | sample AusTroGonzalo_MG_4_FD_193485 | JGI IMG/M metagenome (GOLD analysis project Ga0265299, IMG submission 193485) | Bovine rumen microbial communities from tropical cattle in Woodstock, Queensland, Australia - Gonzalo_02 | ecosystem: Host-associated > Mammals > Digestive system > Stomach > Rumen ...
AAATCCCTTGAATTGAAATTCATATAGTATTAACAATCAGCAAATTAGGGAAACATGTGGAGGCTTTGAAAGCTGGCGTTAAAATCGCGAGTTCGAGTCTCGTTTTCCGCTCTTCTGTAGAGACGCAATGCATTGCGTCTCTACGTGTTTTAAACACATCATGTCTTCCTCACCTCAGACAAAAACGAAAGGGCACCCGTAAGGGTACCCTTTCTATATGCAAACACTTGTTGACTGATAAAAACTTCGGCGTTGCCGGTTTACTTCACTAAATCGACAATAGCCTTGAATGCCTCAGGATTATTCATCGCGAGGTCGGCGAGAGCTTTGCGGTTGAGCGCAACGTTCTTCTTTGCCAAATTGCCCATCAAGACAGAGTAGGACATTCCATATTCCCGGGCACCCGCGTTGATACGGGTAATCCACAGGCTTCTGAAATTTCTCTTTTTTGCCTTTCTGTCGCGGTAGGCATATTGCTGGCCTTTCTCCCACGAATTTACCGCTACGGTCCAGACATTTTTACGTTTTCCGAAATAACCGCGCGTGCGTTTTAAGATTTTCTTTCTTCTTGCTCTAGAAGCAACATGATTGACTGATCTTGACATAATCTTTTCTCCTTTCCGTTTACGTCAGTGGCATGAAGCACTTCGGGAACTGAGCGTAAACATTTTTTTTAATTAATAAACTAGCACTGTCCCAGCATTTGCTTGACGGTGCGATCCAAATTTTGCTCGACAATAGCGCTGTAAGCCAAATTACGTTTTCTCTTTTTGGACTTTTTAGTGAGAATGTGGCTATGGTAAGCGTGATGTCTCTTGATTTTGCCGGTGCCGGTAAGGGTGAATCTCTTCTTGGCAGCGGACTTCGTTTTAATTTTCGGCATTTCTAATAATTTTTAAAGGTTTATATAGGAGTGTTTGCACGTTTTTCTTCTATTTCTTTGACTTCGGAACCATCACAATGGTCATGTTCCGGCCCGTGAGAACAGGCATCTGGTCGACTTTGCCATAATCCTGAAGACTCTCGGCGAATTTGAGCAGTTCAAGTTCCCCATTGTCCTTGTAGATGATGCTGCGGCCGCGGAAGTTCATGATGATCTTCACATTGTACCCGTCCTGCAGGAAACGGATGGCATGGTTACGTTTGAATTCCGCATCGTGCTCACTGATCTGGGGCGTGAGGCGAATCTCCTTAACCTCCGTTTTGGCTCTGTTGGCTTTGATTTCTTTGAGCTTCTTCTTCTGCTCGTAGAGATACTTCTGATAGTCCATCACTTTGCACACGGGCGGGTTGGCCTGAGGGGAAATCTCCACCAGATCCAATCCATGCTCGTCAGCAATGACTAAAGCCTCGCGCAAGGATACGATTTGAGGTTCAATGTTGTCTCCAACCACACGCACGACCTGCGCCGTGATGTGCTCATTGATTCTGTGTTGGGCGTCTTTCTTGGGTTTCGGTCCGAAAGACCTGTTGGGCCGGTTGTTCTGAGCGATGATCAAATCCTTTCTTTTTTGGTGTAAAAACTTTACTTATAATTTTTTGGGCGGCAAAAATACACAATTTTTAATTGTATGTATCGTTTACGCATTTTTTTTATTTTTGCAGCCATTTTAGTAATCAAATAGAATGAAGAAAATAATTCTCAGCATATTGATGTTTTGTCTGGCAGTGTTGGGTCTCCCCGTACAGCCCTTGAGCGCACAGAACTCAGAAATCGGCGCATGCGTGGGCACGATGTTCTACCTCGGAGAACTGAACCCTTCCAGACTTTTCGCACAATCGAAACTGGCCGGGGGCATCGTTTACCGCTATAACATCTCACCACGGTGGGCGGTGAAAGCCGACTTTATGTTCGGCGAGGTTTCCGGCAGCGACGCCGTCACCAACGGCGGCTACGAGCGAAACCTCAGTTTCCGGTCCCCCATCACTGAATTCTCCGTTGTAGGGGAACTTAACTTCCTTAGACTTTACAACACTGTGGGACAGAACCACTTTGCTCCCTACATTTTCGCCGGACTCACGCTCTTTTCCTTCAATCCTACCGCCGAATACCCCGACGGAACCGTCTATGAGTTGCAGAGTCTCGGCACAGAGGGACAAGGGCTTGAAGGAATGCCCAAAAAGTACTCTCTGACACATTTCGCCATCCCGTTTGGCATCGGGCTGCGAGTCAACATCGGCAGGTATGTCTGCATCGGCGCGGAATGGGGATTCCGCTACACTTTCACCGACTATCTTGATGACGTGGGCGGACGCTATTATGACAACGACCTTCTCCGCGAGCAACGCGGCGACATCATCGCCAACATGGCAGACAGAACCCCGGAACTGTTCGACGAAAACGGCAACGCACTCCCACTCCATCAGGCGGGAGAGCAACGAGGTAACTCCACAACACATGACCTTTACTCCTTCGCAGGTGTCACCGTGACCGTTAGATTCGGCAATCAAGACAGAACCTGTGATTTGAAGAAACCCCGAAAGAGAAGGCATTAATTCATGAATAAAGAACTTAATATCAAACACATAGCCATCATTATGGATGGCAACGGACGCTGGGCTCAGCAACAAGGACAAAAACGCACTTACGGACACCAACACGGCGTGGAAGCCGTACGCAGCGTTGTGGAAGGCGCCTGTGAACTTCAAATCCCCTACCTCACCCTCTACACTTTCTCCACCGAAAATTGGAACCGGCCGAAAGAGGAGGTTGACATGCTCATGCGGCTGCTTACGAAAGCCATCGCTGAAGAAGTGGACAAACTACACCAAAACGGCGTGCGGCTGAAAATCTCCGGGCGAATGGAAAACCTGCCAGAAGATTGTCAAAAATCGCTACAGGATGCTATAGCAAAAACTGCCTCAAACCAACGCCTCACCCTAATCTTAGCCCTCAGCTACAGTGGACGTGCTGAAATCGTTGATATGACTAAAAAAATTGCAAATCAAGCAATTGCAGGCAACATCAAGCCAGAAGAGATCCAAGAGAGTATCATCCAACAATTCTTATACAATCCAGAAATCCCCGATGTTGACCTGATGATCAGAACCGGCGGCGACATGCGTATCAGTAATTTCCTGCTGTGGCAGATTGCCTACGCTGAACTTTTCTTTTCCCCTGTGCTTTGGCCTGATTTCAGAAAAGAACATCTGCGCGAAATCGTAAGCCAGTTTACCTCCCGCGAACGCCGATTCGGAAAAACGGGAGAACAAGTCCGAGCACATTGATATTTTCACTATCTTTGCCGACTTTTTTTGAGAGAATGCAGTTGATACGAAATTTGGTCTTACTCGTGGTGTTTTGCCTTGGCATATTGTTATGTCAAGCCCAAATTATCGTTGGCGGTGACACACCCGACGAACCGATAAAAATCGACTATTCCTCCCCAAAAACATACGAAATCGGCGGCATCACCTCTTCAGGAACGGCACCGCTTGACCAACGGCTGCTACCGTTCCATGTGGGCGATATTATTGAAATCCCTGGCGACAAAATCTCCAAAACCATCAAAAGTCTCTGGAATACCGGACTGTATGAAGATGTCGAAATCTCTGCCACCCGCGTGCAGGGAAATCTCATTTTCCTTGACATCCGCCTCGAAGACCGCTCCCGCTTGGTCGCTTTCGGATTCAAAGGGACAACCAAGAGCGAAGAGAACGATCTCCGAGAGAAACTGGGCATCTCACAAGGCAACATCGTCAACGACAACATGAAAATCACCTGCCAGAATATCATCCGCAAATACTACATCGAAAAAGGATTTTACAGCTGTCAGGTGGATGTGCAGGAAATCCCCGACGAAAAAGTGAAAAACGCCGTCAACCTGCTGTTCGATATCCGCAAGGCCAAGAAAGTAAGAATTGACAAAATCACTATCAACGGCAACAGCGGAGTCACCGACGCCGTGCTGCTCCGTTCCATGAAAGAAACCAAAGAGCGCTTCCGCTTCATGCCGTTCCACAAGGCCGACACAGCCATCGCCTACCTCTTCAAACACAAAGGATACTACGAATCTAAAGATATTAAAGAACACTTGGACAACTATTTCGCCGACCGCGTGAAACTCAGCATCTTCAAACCGTCGAAATTCATTAAAGCCAATTACGACAAGGACAAGGTGAACCTCATTGACCGTTACAACGAACTCGGTTACCGTGACGCTGTCATCACACACGACACTTTCTACCTGAAGAACAACCTGATGTATATTGACATTGATGTTAATGAGGGTAAACGGTATTATTTCCGCAACATCACCTTCGTCGGCAACACCATCTATCCTACCTCCCTGCTGAGACAGCTTCTTGGCATCAACAAAGGAGATGTCTACAACCAGACAATGCTTAACAAAAACCTCACCATGAAGGAGGATGGCGATGATTTGGCTTCCTTGTACATGAACAACGGATACCTGTTCTTCAGTGCAAACCCCGTGGAGGTAGCCATCGACGGAGACTCCATTGACATTGAAATCCGTATCCGAGAAGGCAAACAGGCCAGGTACAACAAAATCACGGTGACGGGCAATACCAAAACGAGCGACAACGTGATCTTGCGCGAACTGACAACCATTCCGGGACAACTGTTCAACCGCTCCGACATCATCCGTTCACAACAAGTGCTGATGTCAATGGGTTACTTTAACCAGGAAAAACTGGACGTTCAACCGAAACCCAATGAATCTGACGGAACTGTTGATATTAACTATGTTGTGGAAGAGACCTCCTCCGACCAACTATCACTCTCCGCAGGTTATGGTGCCACCGGTTTCATGCTCACTGCCGGTATCACTTTCAACAATTTCTCCACGAAAAAGCTTTTCAAGAAAGACGCCTGGAATCCCATCCCGGGTGGTGACGGGCAGCGCATCTCACTCAACGCATCCGTCAGTACCAAATACTACCAATACTATAGTTTCTCGTTCACCGAACCCTGGCTCGGAGGCAAAAAACCTAACGCACTCACGATTGGAGCCTACTACCAACGCCAAAACAACGGCCGTTCCAAACGCGACAGCCTCTATGCTTACACCAGCATCGCCGGTGCCTCCCTCTCTTTAGCGAACAAACTACGCTGGCCCGACGACTATTTCCACATGTCCCATACCCTCTCTTACGAATACTACAAGGTGAAAAATTGGAGCGGATTCATCTTCAGCAGCGGCTATGCGCACAGTCTCAGTTACATATTTACTATATCCAGAAATTCTGTCAACGCTCCTATCTATCCTCGTGAAGGTTCCGACATCTCCTTCACCATGCAACTCACCCCGCCCTATTCCCTACTTGGACAAAAGGATTACACCAACGCGACAGACCAGGAAAAGTATAAATTCCTGGAATTCCACAAATGGAAACTCAACATCTCATGGTACACTCGCATTGTTGAAAATCTAGTGCTTAATGTACGCCTGAAAATGGGATTCATGGGGTTCTATAACAAAACCATCGGTATTGCCCCGTTCGGACGATTCTATCTTGGCGGCGACGGCATGTCCAACTGGTCATACGACGGACGCGAGATTATTGGTATGCGCGGCTACGAGGACGAAGTCCTGTCTCCCAATGTGAACGGTAGAGTCGTAGGTGCCTCCATTTACCACAAATTCACCGCAGAATTGCGCTATCCGATTTCACTGAACCCGTCAGCCACTGTTTACGTGCTGGCATTCGCAGAAGCGGGTAAGGGCTGGATTGACAAAAATCAATATAATCCATTCGATCTCTATAAGTCGCTCGGCGTCGGTGTGCGCGTCTATTTGCCCATGTTCGGACTGCTTGGATTCGACTGGGGATACGGTTTCGACCCCGTGCCTGGACTCTCCTCCTCCGCCTCTGGCAGCCACTTCCACATCTCCATCAACCAATCCATCGATTAAACTTATCGCTTTTAAATAGTCAAACCAACATCATTAAAAACACATAAAGATGAAAAAGCAACTCCTACTCACAGGATTATTGACACTGCTCATGTTTTTCGGATTCGCGCAGAAATACGCGTACATCAACTCCGAATACCTCCTTTCGCAGATTCCGGAATACAAGGAAGCACAGGCCGAACTGGACCGCATTGCTGTGCAATGGCAGAAAGAGATTGAGGCCAAGTTCTCCACCATTGACTCCATGTACAAACGTTACCAGGTGGAATCCATCACACTGCCCGAGCAGATCAAACAAAGCCGCGAGGAGGCCATCATCGCCCAAGAGAAAGCGGCCAAAGAACTGCAAAAGAAACGTTTCGGCCAAAACGGCGACCTCTTTAAAAAACGCGAAGAACTCGTGAAACCAATCCAAGACCGTGTCATCAACGCCGTAAACGACTATGCCAAGGAAAGAGGCTTTGCCTTTGTCTTCGACACCGCCGGCGACCTCACTATCATTTACGCCGACCCAAAGTGGGATATCAACGAACAGGTGCTCCAAAAAATGGGTATCTCCGTCAATAGTAATTTGGATGATTAATTTTTTAAGAACATAAAGTAAAGAAAATCAATGAAAAAGATTGTTTTGATTCTGGCCATAGCCGGACTTTTCTCCGTACAAGCTGCACAAGCGCAGAAGTACGGCCACGTCAACTCAAGTGAAATCCTCGAAGTGATGCCTGGCATCGACTCCCTGCAAATCAAGTTGCAGGCTTTCCAAAAAGATTTGCAATCCATGTATGAAAACATGATGACGGAATACCAAACCAAAAAGGAAAAATTCGACCGCGAGGTGGGCACCATGTCTTCCGCCGTCCGCCAAGTGCGTGAAAAAGAGTTGATGGACTTAGGCAACCGTATCCAAGAATTCCAATCCAGTGCACAGGAAGATCTTGAAGACAAGCAGTATGAGCTGGCAAAGCCTTTCCAGGACGCCATTCAGGACGCCATCAACAAAGTGGCTAAAGCCAATGGCTATTCCTACATCTTCGATACAAAAACGCTGCTATATTATGCCGCCGGTGACGACATCACTCCTCTGGTTAAAAAAGAATTAGGCATTAAATAATGAAAGCCATGAAAAAGTTTTTATTCATATTAGCCGTTGCTCTTCTCTGTGTCACAACGGGTTACGCGCAAAAGGCGAAATTCGGTCATGTGGACTACGGCTCCATCATGAAGGAAATGCCTGGTGTTGACACCGCCCAGCAGGCCCTTCTTTCCTACCAACAAGAGTTGGAAGCTGTGGGTCAACAAATGGCTGACGAATTCAAGACCAAACAGACTGAATACGCCAACTTGGCCAATAAAACCACCTCCACGGCCATCCTCAAGGTAAAAGAGGATGAGTTGATGAAACTCTACAAACGTCTGCAGGAGTTTGTCTCCTCCAGCGAACAAGAACTGCAACTCAAACAGGTTGAACTGCTCAAACCGTTTCAGCAAAAACTTTTAGCCGCAATCAAAACTGTGGCTGAGAGGGAAAAATACACCTACGTATTCGACATCACCATGTGCGCCTTCCACAACGATAGCGATGACCTCACCGCTGCCGTCCGCGCCGAACTGGGCATCAAATAACACATTATAGTATATATTTAATATTGTAGAGACGTGCCATGGCGCGTCTCTACATCGTTTAAAACACAAATCATTAAAAATGAATCCATTAATCCAACAATGGACCACGCCGCGGGAGACCCCGCCATTCAGCGAAATCAAAACCGAGCATTATCTACCTGCCTTCAAAACGGCTATTTCAGAAGCGAAACAGGAGATAGAATGTATTGCCGACAATGCGGCTGCCCCTGACTTCGAAAATACCATTGTTGCTCTTGACCGCGCAGGAGAAAGACTAAGCACCGTTGCTGACCTGTTCTTCAACCTACTCGAATGTGATGGCGATGATGAGATGAACGCGACCGCCGAAACCGTTCAGCCGTTACTTGTGGCATACGAAAACGAGGTTTACCAACATCCGAAGTTGTTTGCCCGCGTTAAGGCAGTCTATGACCGACAACAAGCCGACAATGCCCTAACTGGTGCCGACAAAATCCTATTAGACAAGACCTACGACGCCTTCGTGTCCAGCGGAGCCAACCTCTCCGACAAAGAAAAAGAACGCTTTCGCGCACTTAGTTTGGAGTTGGCCAATAGACAACTTGACTTTGGGCATCGATCCTTGAAAGCTACCAACGCCTGGTTTGTGAACCTTGAAAGAACATCAACACGGATGGTAGGCATTCCTGAAAGTGCCCGCATTATCGCCGCTAAAAAAGCGGCCGACAAGGGTCTCGAAGGCTATGTTTTCGATCTTTCCGCCCCCGATGTAAACACCGTGCTGACCTATGCCGACGACCGCACACTGCGCGAGGATGTCTATATACACTCCTGCAAGAAAGCGTTCGGCGGTGAATTTGACAATTGCGAGAACATCAAGGCTATCTTAAAATGTCGTGAAGAAATAGCACAACTACTTGGTTATAAACATTATGCAAATTATGCGCTGCGTAACCGAATGGCCAAGGACCTGACCCATGTATATCAGTTGCTCGACAACCTGAAGGCCGCTGCACTGCCCGCTGCCCGTCGCGAAATCGAAGAGTTAACACAATTTGCAAAAGCACAAGGCTTTGAAGGGACTTTCCAACGTTGGGATTTGAGTTATTATATGGAGAAATTGCGACAAGAGAAATTCCAGTTGGAAACTGAAAAACTGAAAGTATATTTTCCTCTGAACCAAGTGATTGATGGTATTTTCGGGCTGGCCTCCACACTCTACGGCCTTCGATTTGTGAAATCGAAAGAAATTCAACCATATCATACTGATGTTCAAGTATTTGAAGTATATAATGGGGATCGTTTCATGGCGGTTCTCTATCTAGACTTCCACCCGCGAAGCACCAAACGCAGCGGTGCTTGGATGACGGAATTCCGCGACCAGCATATTGACGCTAACGGACACGACGTGCGCCCATGGGTGAGCCTTGTAATGAACTTCACCCCGCCCACCTCGGAACAACCTTCTCTTTTGACAGTGGATGAGGTCAATACTTTTCTGCACGAATTTGGACACGCACTCAACGGCATGTTGTCGGAAGTGAAATACGCAACACTTTCAGGCACTCACTCTCCCCGAGATTTCGTGGAATTGCCCTCGCAACTGAACGAGAACTGGCTCACCGAGCCCGAATTCCTGCGCACCTTCGCACGACACTACAAGACCGGCGAACCAATTCCCGAAGAGTATGTTACCCAACTAAAAAATCTTAACCGTTTCATGGCAGGGTACCTTTGCGTCCGACAACTATCATTCGGCTACCTCGACATGATGTGGCACACCATGCCCGCTTCGGAGGTGGACGACATTCTGAAACTTGAGCGCTCCATCTTCGATACCGTAGAAGTGTTACCGGTGGTACCCGGCGCATGCATGAGCACCACCTTCGGACATCTCTTCTCGGGCGGATACGCCGCCGGCTATTACGGCTACAAATGGGCAGAAATGCTTGAAGCTGATGCCTTTGCGCTTTTCAAAGAGACTGGCGTTATGAATCAGGAGACGGCGCATCGCTATCTGGAAACCATCCTCTCTAAAGGTGGTTCCGTAGATGCTATGGAAATGTTTGTCAATTTTCGGGGGCGCGAACCAAAAATCGACGCCCTGTTGGAGCGTGACGGATTATTGTAGAGACGCAATGCATTGCGTCTCTGCAAAATGCCAAATGTACGGGAAAAATGTGTACTTTTGCGGCGGTTAATCAAAATCATTAACTGTTTATGAATGAGTTTGTTAGAGGTTTAAAGCGCGGATTTCCCATCTGTCTGGGATATATTCCTGTGTCTTTTACTTTCGGGTTGATAGCGGTTAAGATGGGATTTTCACCGGCACAAGCAACCTTGATTTCCCTGACCAATATGGCCTCCGCGGGACAGTTTGCAGGCATACGGCTGATTGAAGGAGGAGCCCCTTATATTGAATTGATTATCACCACCTTCGTCATCAATCTTCGCTATTTTCTGATGTCGCTGTCATTGTCGCAAAAGGTGAACCCCGAAATGCCGTTCTACAAACGCTGCATTATGGCCTACTGTATCACGGACGAGGTGTTTGCACTTGCTGCGATGGAACCGGACGAAGTGAGTTTTCCGTTTTTCGGTGGATTGATGATTCCTCCCATATTAGGCTGGACTTCAGGTACTTTGTTAGGTGCCATCGCTTCCAATCTGCTCTCTCCGATGATGCAGGGGTGCATGGGTATCGCACTCTACTGCATGTTCATAGCCATCATTATTCCACAAGCGCGCAAAAGCCGTAAAGTAGCCCTTGCTGTAGTGGTGGCAGCCGTGCTCTCTTGCCTTTTCAAATATGTTCCCGGCTTCAATGTATTGTCAAAAGTCGGCGGCGGCGGCTGGTCCATCATCACCGCGGCCATCCTCGGCGCGGCTATCTGCGCATCCATCAAAGAAGTGAAACGCCACCGTAAAGCCGCCAAGGCAGAAAGGAGTGCCGCATGAACTACGTATTTGTCTGCATGTTCCTGATGTTCCTGACTACCTACCTTATCCGGGTGATTCCTATCGGTTTTGTCCGTCGGAAAATGGAAAACGAATGGATTCAAGACTTCCTTTACTACATACCGTTCTGTGTATTGTCAGCAATGACTTTCCCCGATGTGCTCTACTCCACTAGTGCAGCGGGCACAGAACCGCATATTACCGTCTCCGCTGCCATCGCTACGGCCGTCGCCATCATCATGGCCTGGCGCGATCGGGGTCTGGTGCGCGTGGCCATTGTCGCCGTTTTGGTCGCCATTATCGTAGAATTGGCACTGCCAGTGCTCTTCTAACCCAGAACTTACCCCATTCACCCTGCATTGGCATATTATGCCCTCTTCATTCTACATTCTACATTCTACATTATTCATTCTACATTATTAAATAATACACCACAAAACCTACCGCTCCCGACAGTACAATCAACAGAATGGGGCTTGTTTTCCATTTCAAGGAGACCAGAAACGCAACAACAAACAATGCTATGCTAACCCAAAATTGCAGTGGGGAGTCCGAAAAACTGCCGAAGGTGTCTGGGCTGATCAACAGTAAAGCGGCAGCAGCAATCAGTCCAATCACGGTAAGTTTTAGGAAGTGCATGACCGTTTTCACCATGGGGTTGTCTTTGTGGCGCATCAAGTAGCGACTGACGAGAAGCATGGTTATAAATGGAAGCAACAACACAGCAAAAGAGGCCAAAAAAGCACCAAAAATAGCGAAAGAAGGCTCATAGCCCGCATTTATTACGGAAGTGTAGCCCGCGTATGTGGCCACGTTGATTCCGATGGGGCCCGGTGTGACCTGGCTGGCAGCAACAATGTCGGCGAATTCTCCTGCCGTCATCCAACCGTTCACTTCCACCACTTCATTCTGAATAAGAGCGAGCATTGCCATGCCGCCGCCGAAGTTAAAAATACCGATTTTGAGAAACGTATAGAATAACCGCCAGAAAATCATGGGTTAACCTCCTTTCTCTCAAAATATTTGCCGTATAAATAACCGCCAACACCTGCAATAAGAATAATCCAGATTGGAGAAACGCCAAGCAGCCATATCAAAAGAGCCGCAACGATGGGAATCCAGAAATTGTAGCGACTGATTTCAGCAGCGCGAGCCATACGAAATACTGGCGCGGCTATAAGCGCGACCACCACGGGACGCACCCCCTTGAACACGGCCTCTACCACGGCATTACCCTGCAAATAGTGCAATCCGGCTGCCATGGCGAGAATAATGAGAATCGGCATCAGCACATTGCCGATGACCGCAACAGCCGCACCGGAAAATCCGCGCAAACGCCAACCTACATGCGTGGCCATGTTTGCAGCAAAAATTCCGGGCATGGTCTGCGACAACGTCAGAATGTCCATAAACTCCTCCGCTGTCAGCCAACGATGACGGTCCACCAACTCTTTTTCCATCAGCGGAATCATGGCATAGCCCCCACCGATAGTGAAGGTGCCGATTTTGAAAAAAGACCAGAAAAGCTGCCAAAGCGAAACCATAAAATTTCTTTTGAGAGGAGACGGGCGCCTCATTATATGTAGAGACGGGGCGCGCCCCGTCTCTACTATATACGTGGAGATCCGTATGATACGTGGAGAATAAACCGTGAAGATATTACTTCCCGATAATAGCGGCCAATTCGTCCACACCTTTCGGCAAATGCGGACCCAATACGCGGTGGCCGGTTTCGGTGATCAACAGATCGTCTTCAATGCGGATGCCGCCGAAATCGCGATATTTCTCCACTACATCGTAGTTGATGAAGTCGGCGAATTTGTTCTCTTTCTTCCAGATATCAATGAGGTGCGGGATGAAGTATATGCCCGGCTCAATGGAGACCACAAAGCCCGGCTTCAGCTCGCGGGCCATACGCAACGATGCCCAACCGAAGATGTTGCTCGGGCGGACAGTATCGTCATAGCCTACGTAAATCTGGCCTAAGCCTTCCATATCATGCACGTCCAGACCAATCTGGTGGCCCAAACCGTGTACCATGAACAACGCGTGAGCGCCCAGTTCCACGGCCTCTTTCACGTCACCCTTCATCAATCCCAAATCCTTGAGGCCCTGAGCGATAACCTCGCAAGAGAGACGGTGCAGTTCCTTGTTGTACATACCTGGATGCGCCGCATTGATGGCATCTAAGTTGGCCTTCAGCACGATTTCGTAAATTTCCTGCTGCTTCTGCGTGAACTTACCATTGACGGGCAACGTGCGCGTGTAGTCGGAACAGTAGTTCATCAGTCCTTCTGCGCCGGCGTCCATCAGCAACATGTTCCCGGCTTTCAGTATGCCGTTATGCAGGTGATTGTGCAACGTTTCGCCATGCTGTGACAAAATCACCGGGAATGAGATGCCGTTGCCATACGACAAAGCGATGCCCTCGGCCAGACCAGCCAACTCGCGCTCGGATTCTCCCTCCACAGCGCGACGCATCACAGCGGTGTGCATCTTCACACCAATCTCGCACGCCTTGTCCATCTCGTCAATTTCGCACTGCTCTTTCGCGGAACGCAGGTTCACAATGCCCATAATCAGTTCCACGGAAGCGGCCTCGCGGATGTGATTGACATCAACACCCGTGAGATTGGCCATAAGAATCTGGTTATCACCACGATATTGCGGGGTAAAGTGCACCTTGCGACCTTGCGCCTGCGCTTGCTGGATAAACTCGGCCAGCTGCGCAAACGGGCGAGTCTCCGTCACGCCGACTTTTTCAGCCAAAGAGGCAATCGTCGGCTGGTCACCCATCCAGATGATGTCGTCGATGGTGAAGTCGTTGCCGAAAATGATGGATTGGTGCGCATCAAAGTCGATGACGGCAGCGATGTCAGCGATGGAAAGTCCGAAGAAATAGAGAAAATCACTGTCCTGACGAAAGTTATAGGTATTGTCGGGATAATTCATCGGGGCCTCGTGGTTGCCCAAAAACACGGCGATGCCGCTCTTGACGGCCGCCGTTAACTTCTCTCTTCTGTTTTGATAAATTTGGGGTTCAAATAAGGGGTTCATATTTTTTGGTGTTTTAAAATTTCGTGACGGCAAAGGTACATTTTTTTTTGTAGGGGCGAATAATTATTCGCTCCGGAGGTCACAATCCCGTTGTAGAGACGCGCCATGGCGCGTCTCTACGTCAATGTTCCTGAATGTACCGGAACGCGGCATCCAATTGCGGACGCAGGTCTCCATCATAGTTTTTACGCAACACAATCTCATCCGGCGTATGACCAATGCCCTCCCATACCTTTCCGCCAATCTGCGCCTCGAAAGTGGAGGTATAGACATAATGGCAAGACGTTGACAGTGAGGCATCTCCAAAGGGGCCGCCATAGTTGAGATCAATGCAACTGACGGGTTGCAGCGGACCGGTTCCGCCGTGCGTGCGCTCCCCGATGGTGTGCGCCGTAGGCAGCACCGCCTTGATAGTCATCGGCTCAATTTCGCCCATACTTACGGAGTTGATGTCGCAAAGAATTACATACGGGATATTTTCCGCCGTAATATCACGATGATACCGCGTATTCGGAAAAATGTAATAGGGCGTCCAGACAGAGTGTTCGTAGCGTCCCGGACCCTCTTTATAACGGGTTTTCATAATTTCTGTTTGCTCATTTAGGTAAGGACCGATGAGAAAGTCAAGATCGTCCTGGTAGCCGCCTCGGTTGCAACGGTTGTCCAAGATGATACCTGCCAACTGGTCGCGCGGCGTCTCCATGATGGCCCGGAAATAGTGGTCGAGCAGTTGTGCGCCCTCACCATTCTGTAACATCACCGGCATGATACCCGCCGAAGACTGCCACAGGTAGGGCACCTTCCGTCCGTCAGGAAGGACGAACAATACATAATGGTAGTAAACGGTCATCCCTAAGTCGGGAACATACGCCACGCACGACTCGTGAGCTGCAACAGTATATTGATTTTCAATATTTTGCAGAAATAATTGGATGCGTTGGTTTTCTTCGCCGGCAGACTCAAAATAGTAATCACGAGTGGGAATTTCCAAGTTGTATGGAACTACGCTCACGGTGTAAGTCTGGTCATCAGGAGCGGGATGCAAATTCCGAACCCTGAACGAAAGGTGATGGTCGCACATGCCACCAACCAAACCGGTGTAAAGTTCCTTTAACTCACTCGTAGATACGAAACCCTGTTGCTCATACTTCCTATCCAATTCCTGAAATTTCGGATAATACCGGTTATATGCGGCATCCCAATCGGTGGTGTCCACATCCCAAAAAACATAGCCCGTGCTGAGGACTTTCCAGAGGTAATCGAACTGCTCGGTATAGGTACTATAGGCCAGTTGGCCATTCTCACCGATGTAGGGCATGTAATCGGCCTGTTCGCGGCAGGCGGTGCCCATCAGGACTAATATTGCTGCTATTGTGATGATTTTCTTCATTATATTTTGATTTTTGATGACCCCAGGGCTCACTTCGTTCACCCTGGTTTGACATAGGTCGGGCTGTGTTCACTAATCACTTATCACTAATCACTAATCACTGATCACTGATCACTGATCACTGATCACTAAAAAATATACGATACGCCAAACGTAACGGACAACGTACTGAGATAGCGGGGGTCGCGCAGGTGTGGGGAACTGCGGTGGTGGGAGGTGAGATCGTAGTAGTAAAGCGCGTCAAGGTTGATGCCCCAGTGGTCGTTAATGGTATACGAGAGACCGAGGCCGCCAACGAGTCCCGCGCAGAATCGGGCATCTTCGCTCGTAAAATCGCATCGTTCATTGAATTTGTCAAAGTAGTAACAATAATCTGTCATCCAATAAGTTATACCTTCTCTTCGTTCCTGCAGCCAGTATCCAATGTAGCCTCCGAGCATCGCATGTCCACGAAAATGCTCGCCACCGAATGAGAAGTCGGCCAGCACAGGAAGCGTCAGGTAGAGATTGTGGTACTCGGTATAAACGGAATCCAGGTAGTTGAGGTTACGGTCCATACGGTGCGACCGGCGCATCACGCTGAAGTCGGCGCGGAGAGCGAACCAGTCAGTGAATCCGTAGCGTGCCTGAATGCCCACATCGAAACCGCTTAATGGTGAATACGTTTCATCAATACGACCCGCATTGGAACGCTTGATGCTGGTGTAGTCCCACCCGCCCTTCACGCCCACGGACCATTGGGCATCCGCCACAAGCACACTACAGCAGAAGGCCATCGCAACGCTCAATTTCAATATGAGATTTCTATTCATAATGATAGGGTTTTATTCCAAGAATGAGACGGCAAAGGTACAATTTTTTAGGGAACAGGCAATAGGTAGGGACGTATCGCATACGTCCACAAAAAAAAGGCGGCACCGTTGCGGGTGTCGCCTTGGGAAAAGAGAGTCGCCATCTGATGACGGCTCTAAAAAATCAAATTATTGGATTTCGATAGCGCGGGCGGATTTGACTTCCTCTTTGGTCAGTTTCGGAAGGGTGACGGTGAGGATGCCGTGCTCCACTTTGGCTGAAATGTTCTCTTTATCAACATCTTCGGGCAGCGTGTAGCTCTGTTCGTAGTTGGTGTAGGAGAACTCGCGGCGTATGTAGTGGTGCTTTTTCTCTTCTTCCTTGTGTTCCATCTTGTTCTCGATGGCGATGTTCAGATTGCCATCGTCGTTGATGTTCACGCGGCAGAACTCTTTCTTGATGCCCGGCGCAGCCACTTCCATGGTGTAGGCCTTTTCATCTTCCTTCACATTGACTGCCGGTGCGGTGGTATTGGCACGAGGCATTATGTCGTTGTTAAGGAATTCTTCGAACATTGTAGGAAACCAACTGTTTTTAAACATTACTGGTAACATAATAAACCTCCATTTTTTTAATTGTTAGACATTTCATTTTTTATTGCCGCCTCCGCTTTCGCCTCAGCGACGTTTCCTATAATGCAACCCGCGTGCCAACACCCAAAATGGACATTTTGTCACTGACAATGCGACAATCTGTCTGCTTAGATATTGTGATTGGTGAATAGTGAATGGGATTACGCGCACTCGGGTTTTGGAAGCAGCAGGGCACAACGGTCGATAATGGCGTTGGCTCTCTTGAAACCAGCTTTGCAAACTTGTCCATCTTTATTGCCATCGTATCCCATAACAAGATGCATGGTTTCGTAACCGATGTTGATAAACTGTAACAATTTCCCGTCGCGTTTGCTAGCGGCTTCTTTGTACTTCTCAATAGATGGGCGGCCCTTGCCCTTTCGAACTTGGAGCACCGCATCTAGGGCGATAAGACAGCCTTTCCATAGCGTATCTCCTGCTATCCGTACATACTTTTTGTCCCTGTACGAGTCCGTCTCTGGATCGTACTTGGATTTTTGAATAATTTCCCTTGCGTTAGCCACATACCTGCGAGCCTCTTCAATAGGGTCTGTGTTAATAGTTTGTTCCATCTTCTTCTTTTTTATGAGTAATAAAATCAACGCGGCAAAGATACATTTTTTTCTAAATGTATCAGTATGTTTTTTAATTATTTTTGAGTGATATTTTTTTGTAAATTAACTAATAGTTTTTAACATAAACTGTAGAAAAAGCCCGTGAATATGCATATTTTATTAAGCTGTCCTCGCGCACAAACGTATGCGACACACCCTTTCCTATTGCCTATTGCCTAAAAAAAAGAGCCCCATCTTTCGACAGGTCTCTTTTTTTTTATAAACTATGGGAGAATCCAATGTTATTGTGTCACTCTCTCAAGCCATTTCACCATGCCGAGCATGATGGCCATGGAGACGAAACAGACAGCGGCAAACACTGCCCAGCAGTATTTGATAGGCCATGCGTTGTACATCACCGGTCCGAGCCAAATCATCAGGTTACCGATAGCGGTAGCGCCGAGCCACAAACCTTGGCACAAGCCCACCATGTGGCGCGGAGCCACTTTGGAGACGAAAGACAGACCCAGCGGGGAGATGAACAGTTCAGCGACAGTCAACAGGAAGTAGGTGACGAGCAACACCCAAGGAGCAGCTTTGGAAAGACCGGCAACAGCCATTTGGGCAGCATCCAACAAACGGAATTCTTCACCAGAAGGATAGTTCTTGACGATTGAGAAAATCATCAGGAAGAGATAGGCACTACCAGCAATGGCCATACCCAAAGCAATCTTGCGCGGGGTGGACATCGTGACTTTCTTGTTAAAGATAATCATCAGCGGGGTGAGAACAATAACAAAGTAAGGATTCAAAGCCTGCCAAATTTCAGGAGCGATGGCATCCGTAATGACGAAGTCGCGGGCAAACACAGACAACGACTGGCCGTTCTGATGAAAAGAGAACCAGAAGAAGATGGCAATACCCAGCACTGCAAACAAAGCATACAGACGTTGTTTGATTTCCGTAGCCATAGCTTGTTTCTCCTCAGCAGTATATTGTACCTCTTGAGCAGCCTCTTTCTTGGCTGGTTGCGGGAATTTGTACTTGTTGACCAAGAAAATGATCAAAGAAATAGCCATTGCGATAACAGATGCGATGAAAGAGAAGTGGACACCTTGGTTGAAAACAGTAATGTAGTCAGAGCAGAATGCAGCCGTGTCAGTGAAAACATAACCGTCTTGCAATACAGCGGCCATGGTCTCTGTGAACTTCTGAGTCTCTTGACCGTTTGCAAGGAATTGGTGGCACAAGCCAGACATATCAGCATTATAGACAAAGTGATGCGCCTTCAGCCACCACTCGCGGAGGAACGGGGCGATGAACGGGGCGAAGAAACCACCAATGTTGATAAAGACGTAGAAAATCTGGAAACCGGAGTCGCGACGTTTCTTGGCCTCTTCGAGAGCCTCGGGGCCTTTCTTGGCGGCCTCTTCCTCGAACTCGTCGTACAGTTTGCCGACAATAGCCTGCAAATTGCCTTTGAACAAACCGTTACCGAAAGCGATGAACAACAAAGCCATACAAGTGATAGTCAGGATGGTGGCCCAACCAGCACCGCTGTCCAGAATGGCACCGTCAGCATTCTTGCTGAACAACGGGATAGCCATCACCACATAGCCGATAGCCATGATAATGAGACCCCATTGGATGGTCTTGTTGTAGTTTTGTGTTCTGTCAGCGATGATACCGCCAACCAGACTCAAGACATAGATTCCGAAATAGAATACGGAATAGATGACACCGGCCGTGCCGTCAGGCAGGCCAAACTTTGACACCAGGAAGAGAAGCAGCACGGCATTCATGATGTAGTAGCCGAAACGCTCACCCATATTACTCAAAGCCGCAGCAATGAGGCCTTTCGGGTGGTTTTTAGCTTCCTTCACATAATAGATAATGAACGGCACAATGGTAAGTGCGCCGACAAGACAAATAATAGCAGCTATACTCATACTTTATTGAATTTTAATTGTTTACAGATACTTGTTGATTTTCTCCACCAGATCCTCTTTACGGATTACGCCCACGTGGCTATCCAAAAGCTGGCCTTTTTTGATGAACACTATAGTGGGGATGCTCATGATGCCGAACTGAGAGGTAATTTCGTCGTTTTCCTCAATGTCACATTTGCCGATAACGGCTTTCCCCTCGAACTCGGTGGCGACCTCCTCCACAATGGGAGCGATACTTCTGCAAGGCCCACACCAAGTAGCCCAGAAATCAATGACAACCAACTTGTCGCCATCTAGCAGGGTTTTGAAATTCTCTTTGTTAATTGCTAATGCCATAGTATTTAGTTTTTAAATTATTAAGCCGCAAAAATACATTTTTTTTAGACTTGGGAATTTTTTTAGACTTGGGAATTAGGACTTGAAAAAACAAAATCCAAAATCTAAAATCTTAAGTCTCGAGACTTGAGTCTCAAGTCTTGAGTCTCAAGTCTTATGTCTTTAATCTAAAAATTTTGTATATTTGCCACCGTGAAATTTGTTAGAAAATGAAACTGTTGAAAAGATTAACGGCAATTTGTTTTTGTGCAGTGACTCTGTTTGCAGGATGCACTAAGTTCGGCACTGCAGTATCCGAAATTACCGACACCAAATATGAAAATAAACAACTGACAGTCACCGCATTAATCACTGATGACGGCGGTTGCAAATATTACCGTGAACAGGGCTTCTGCTATAGTCTCTTCTGTCCGCCGAATCTCAACGACATTTACACTACCGGAGTCTGTGTGAACCATAACTCCGACTCAGCCTCATTCACGGCCACTTTCACCCTGCCGATGGTTGACACGGCCTACTACGTGTGTGCTTACGTAAAGAATAGCGCCGGCCTCTCCTACAGTCCCGCCGTGAAAGTTCCTACCGGCAATTAACCGCTATAATGACCGACATTTATAACAATCACGAATAACTTCAAAGTCTCAAGTCTGAAGTCTTACATCTCACGTCTTAGGTCTTTTTTCGCAAAAAATCAGATTGATAAAGTTTTTAACCAATAATGTAAATATGAAGAAAATTCTCGCCATCAACCCCGGAGCCACCTCCACCAAAGTTGCCATTTTCGATGGTAACGAGCAGATATTCCTGAAAAACATCAAACATTCAACGGAGGAACTTTCGCAGTTCGCCACCATCGCCGACCAGTATGAGTTCCGCAAAAACATCATCACCTCCACGTTAGAAGCGGAAGGCATTGACTTGCACGACATCGCCATCGTGATGGGTCGCGGCGGTCTTGTAAAACCTCTTAAATCAGGTGTTTACAGAGTCAATGATTTAATGCTTGAACATTTGAAGATGGGTTACAGCGGCCAGCACGCCTGCAACCTCGGCGGTCTCATCGCTGACAGCATCGCCAAATACATCGGACTGGAATGTGCCTATATCGCCGATCCCGTGATGGTGGATGAGATGCAGGAAATCGCCCGCATCTCAGGTCACCCGGACTTTGTGCGCCAATCTATCTTCCACGCCCTTAACCACAAGGCTATCGGCCGCATGTACGCCAAAGACTGTGGCAAAAAGTATGAGGAACTCAACCTCATCATCACCCACATGGGTGGTGGCGTGAGCGTCGGCGCACATGAAAAGGGTAAAGTCATTGACGTGAACCAGGCTTTGGACGGTGAAGGTCCGTTCTCTCCCGAGCGTTCCGGTTCCCTGCCGATGAACCAGTTCCTAAAAGCCTGCTTCAGCGGCAAATTCACCCAACAGGATATGCAAAAGATGCTCGTCGGAAAGGGCGGTTATGTCGGTTATTTCGGCAGCAATGACGCATACGCAGTCGAAAAAGCAGCCATCGCCGGCGACCCCAAGGCAGAACTTCTGGAAGAGGCTTTCGCCTACCAGGTGGCCAAGCAGATCGGCGAGAACGCTTGCGTGCTGAAAGGCAAAGTGGACGCCATCATTCTCACGGGCGGAATCGCCTACGGAAAACCCGTTGTGAACCGCATCAAGAAATATGTGGAATGGATCGCTCCGGTGGCCGTGTATCCCGGCGAGGACGAAATGGCTGCCATGGCTTTGAACGCCAACATGATTCTAAACAAGGAGATTGAAATCCAAGAATACTTGTAATGCCTACCTTTGCGCTCTACTGCCGCGCAACCGCCGGACCGCAACCTATTGTCGATTCGGTAGCTGCTTTTCTGCGGGAAAACCGCTGTGAAGTGGTGTTGCATAAGAATATAGTTTCCGAAAACGCTGATTTTCAGTACTTCGAAACCCATAAAGATTTGCAACTAATTGATGGTGTGGATTTTATGATTTCCATCGGGGGTGATGGCTCATTTATTGACGCCGCAAATCTCATCGGCGACCTTAACATCCCATTGGTGGGCGTCAACATCGGGCGCATCGGCTTCCTGTCCGCAATCAAGAAGGACAACTTCGAACCATACCTCCGTATGATTCTTGACAAACAATATACGTTGGAATCGCGCTCGCTGCTCCATATTGAGGGCAGCGAGCCGTTACCACTCGACACGCACTTCGTGGTCAACGACATCACGGTGCGCGCCACCGACAGCGATTCCATAAATGCCATCTCCGTTTCGGCTGGGGGGCGGCATATCAACACCTATTGGGCCGACGGGTTGATTGTAGCTACCCCGACAGGCTCTACAGCCTATTCGATGAGTTGCGGCGGGCCCATCCTGCACCCGCAGACCGACGTTGTCGTGCTCACCCCAATCGCTTCGCACTCCCTTAATGTGCGTCCGTTGGTAATCCCAGCCGACCAAACCTTGGAAATCACCGTCGACGGACGAGGTGGAAAATATTCGTTATGCGTTGACACCCAACGAATTATCCTCAACGATAGCGTCAAGTTGCGCATCACGAAAGAGCATTTCACCATCAAGACTGTCCTGTTCGACAACGCCAATTTCTACGCCACAATCCGCGAGAAATTGCTTTGGGGGTTGGACAAACGCAACGATTGAAAACGCCTTCCAAAGCCCCCATTTATTTCAACATTTTTGTGTTTATTTTTTTATCTGAACAATGTCCCAAAAAAATGGGATTAATTATAATTTTGTCAGATTAAAAGTAATTGTGCATTTTTGTATGAAATACGTCAAGCCAATAGTTCGTATTCTATTGTGTATCACATTGTTAGTGATACTTGTTTTGGCATTTATCTATGTGCCGAAACAACGTTGCGAACGTATTTCATCCGTAGTCCATACGCAAAACGAAAGCATCATTATTAGCCCTGAAGATGTGGAGACTCTTTTGGCGGACACCAATATAGAAGTAGTCGGAAAGGCTGTCAAGGAAGTTGATTTGAGCAAAATCAGTGAATTGCTTAAGAATAACCCCTATATTGCAAACGTAAACTTTGTGCACTTCGCCGGAAAAAAACTGGTCATCGACTATACCTTGAAAGAAATTGTGCTGCATGTGTTCACCCCGAATGGCGAGCACTATTTTGTTGACAGCGAAGGGAAAGTGGTGCCATTCACGGACAAAATGCAGGACTATCTCATGATTGTCAACGGAAACGTCGGCAACAACTACAAACCCGGCAAGGATGCCCCGAAAGGCGTTAAAGATGCGCTGGCACTGACTAAAATCATCCGCCAAAATGACTTCTATCAAGCCCAGTTCCGCCAGATATATCTCAACGCCCAGAACGAGATGGAACTCACCAGCACAATCGGCGGCCAGACAATCCTCTTCGGCTCGATAGACAACGCCGAGGAAAAACTCCAGAACCTCAAGACTATTTACGAAAACGGACTGTCACACAAGGGTTACAACACCTACGTCCAACTGGATGCCCGCTACAAAAACAGAATTATTGCAAAAAGAAAATAAACCTGCGCGTATGGATAAGAACTACTCCTCCAACAATTTCGAAATCAACAACATGGCCAGCGATATCGTGGTCGGTCTCGACATCGGCACCACGAAGGTGGCCACCATTATCGGCTATTTGAACAACAGAGGCCGGATTGAAATCCTCGGCCACGGCAAGTCCGCATCCAAAGGCGTGGAGTTCGGACTCATCCTTAACCTGTTGAAAGCGCAAGAGAGCATTAAAACTTCCGTCCAACTTGCAGCCAGCCATGCCCACATGGACTCCGTCAACAGCGTCTACGCCGGCATCGCTGCACGGCACATCCGGTCGCTCAGTTGCAAACACTACATCTTCCGCACCAACCACAACGCGCTGATCACTCAAGAAGAACTCGATTCGATGAAGGAAGACGTTGAAAACATCGCCTTGCAGCCTGATCAACAGATTATCACTATCATTCCCCAAAAATATGTGATTGAGGACTCCGCCGACGGTGCCAGCCACGAATCGCTTGATCCTGTCGGCGAAATAGGATCCAAAATTACGGGCATTTATCAAATTATTACTGGTAATATTCAAGAAATCAAAAAGATACATACCTGTATCTCTAATGTAAATATCAAAACCGAAGAACTGATTCTTGAACCCATCGCTTCCGGATTGTCCTGTCTCACTGAAGATGAGAAACAACGGGGCGTAGCATTAATTGACATCGGCGGCGGAACCACCGATATGGTCATCTTCCAACACGGGCATCCAAAATTCTGCAAAGTGATACCTTTCGCAGGCTCTGTCATTACTAAGGACATCGCTAGCGTGTGCAATATTCCCGAGGACACCGCCGAAGAACTGAAAATCAACCATGGCAGCTGCATTCCCGAGAAGAGCAGTGCCACCCGCGTAAGCACCATTCTCCGTCCCAACGGACAACCTCCGTTGAAAATCACCGACGAACAACTGGCCAAGATCATCTACGCCCGTGTCCATAAATACATTCTGGGTTTCGTAAAAAAAGAACTCGAAGCGTCCGGTTGTATGAAAATGCTCCAGAACGGCTTCGGTATTGTGCTTACCGGCGGCGGAGCCAAATTACGGCACCTTGTGGAACTCTGCCAATATGAACTCGGACTCAACGCCCGTGTCGCTCTACCCGGTATCGGTTTCGCGGACTCCCTCTCCAACGAACTCAAACAACCCATCTACTCCACCGCCCTCGGCCTTCTAAAATACGGCATCGAAAAGGAAACCAAAGGATTCCAAATCTCTGAATCTTCAGAAGGAGAAAAACAAACCTACCCCGAAGACGATGATAACGATGACGATGGAGAAAAACCAACAGGCCTAGGCAATCTACTCGATCAACTGAAAAAAACTATCAAACTGTTCTTCGAACAAATTTCATAAAAAACAAATCCATTAACCGAACGTAAAAAAACCATTAAATATGACTGAATCCATTAACTTTACACCAGATTATGGAGCAAAAGAAAACTCCTCCGACATCAAAGTGATTGGAGTGGGTGGGGCTGGAAGCAACGCCGTGCAACACATGTATCTCGAAGGCATACAAGGCGTAGACTATCTGGTTTGTAACACAGACAAATGTCACCTGAACGCTTGCAAAGTCCCTGACAAATTGTTACTGGGCACCGGCTTGGGCGCAGGAGCCAAACCCGAAGTGGCACGCGCACTGGCCTCAAGTTGCGAAGATAAAATCAAGGAGTTTATCGGCGATAATACCAAGATGCTCTTCATCGCCGCCGGCATGGGCAAAGGAACTGGCACCGGCGCATCCCCTGTAATCGCCAGAATAGCTAAAGACATGGGTATTCTCACTGTCGGCGTCGTTACAGAACCTTTCAAACTCGAAGGCAAACGCATTAAAATGGCAGCCGAAAGCGGAATCGAAGAGATGTCCAAATATGTCGACTCCCTTATCATCATCAACAATCAGAACTTGATGAAATACTATACCTCTCTGCCTATCAACGAGGCATACGGGGAGGTGGACGACATACTCAAAAACGCTGTGAAATGCATCGCCGAAATAATCACGGTTACCTACGGACAAAACGTTGATTTCAACGATGTTAAATCCATCATGGAAAACAGCGGAAAAGCGCTTCTCGGTATCGCTACCGCACAAGGCGAAAACCGTGTGCAAATGGTACTCGACGACGTGCTCAATTGCCCCCTGTTGGACAACGCCGACATCAGCGACGCCAAAAACTTCCTCTTCTTCGTCACTTATGGCCCATCCAAACAAATTACCATGGGCGAACTCGAAGTCCTTCAAGATCGCTTCGAAGAAATGCAGTCTGAAAACGTACATGTCATTTGGGGACATGGCCTCGACGAATCCCTTGGAGATAATCTCAAACTCTCTCTCGTGGTCACCAACTTCAACTCCCTACAGGCGAAAGAAGAAGATGTTATCTACAACACATCCGAGACTAATGAAAGCATTTATAACTCAGATGCCGAGCATGATTGTCCTGAAGTTGCTGAAACGCAGAGAAAAATCGACCAATTAGAAGCTGAACGGGATACACAACAACCCGAACCTACTGCAGAAACTGAAACCGAGAATGAATTTTTCCCGGGCCAGTTCACTCCCGAGCCCCAAATTATCGAAAACAATTTCGACTTTAGTGATTCCCCCAGCATGTCAGACGACTATAACAACGACGATTCTTTCGACCAAGCAATCCATATTCCCGCTATCTATCGCATGGATATGATAAACGGTTCTCAAACCAAAACGCCAGTTGTGATGGAAGATTCTGCCAATGCGTCCTACTTCGAATTGAAAGATGATTCGGACGATGTCTTTTTCGGATTTGCCGATTAATTGCTAATCTTTTGATTTAATATTTGACCCCAACGAGAATAGTATTCAATATACTGGTGGTGGTTCCTTTCAGGTTCCACCACTTTTATTTTGCGCAGCGTGTGGAAAGCATCCTCAGAGGTGGCATAAAACCCACACCCTAACGCAGCTCCCGTGGCAGCCCCTACAGACCCGTCGGTATCATACAACTCAATGACTGCATCAGCCACCGTAGCTAATGTAGTCCTAAAAACAGGACTTAAAAACATGTTGGCATAACCGGCTCGAATCACGCGCGTGCGCATACCCGTAGCTTCCATAATGTCCATACCATACTTGAACGAAAAAGCCACACCTTCTTGCGCAGCACGTGCTAAAGTATTGGCATTGTGATTGTTAAAATTAAGACCATGAATAGAAGCACCCACTTCACGGTTTTCAAGAATGCGCTCCGCTCCATTCCCGAAAGGCAGGATCGTCACTCCATCTGATCCGACAGGGGCTTGTGCCGCCATTTCGTTGAAAGCATCGTAAGAGACCTGCGGTGCTACCAAACGCTTCATCCAAGCATTAAGAATACCCACCCCATTGGTGCAATGCATCAAACCAAGGCGCGGCTGATTAAAACGGTAGTTGACATGCGCAAACATGTTGATGCGGGAACGTGAATCTGTATTCACATTATCACTTATGCCGTAAACCACCCCGGAAGTACCAGCCGTAGCAGCCACTTCTCCAGGATTTAAAACATTGAGAGAGAAAGCGTTATTGGGTTGGTCGCCCGCACGGTAACAAATGGGGATACCTGCCTTCAGCCCCAACTCCGCCGCCGCCTCTGACGTTAACCGACCCTGCTCCCCAAACGTGGGAACCTGTTCTGCTACTATATCGGAAGGAATCCCAAAAAAATCCAACAACTTATTAGATACCGTATTCTCGGAAAAGTCCCAACTCATCCCCTCCGAGAGACCGGGAATTGTGGTACGCACTTCTCCTGTCATCCGCATCGCAAGATAATCCCCCGGTAACATATATTTATATATGCGATTAAATATATCAGGTTCATTATCGCGCACCCAAGCCAATTTCGCTACTGTAAAATTGCCCGGAGAATTGAGCAGATGATGGAGACAATAATCGTGACCTAATGTCTCGAAAGCCTTTTCTCCGTATGGCACAGCACGACTGTCACACCAAATAATGGCAGGACGAAGAACGTGCAAATCCTTGTCTACCAGCACCAATCCATGCATTTGATATGTTATGCCTATAGCTTGGATATCTTCTGCTCTCAGACCGGCGGAACGCATTGCCTGACATAAAGCCTCCTTCAGATATGACCACCAATCGTCAGGATGCTGCTCAGCCCAACCATTTCGAACTGAAAGGATGGGTGCTTCTGTCTGCGGGGCAAAACTCTTTGCAATAACTTTTCCAGTTTCACCCTCCATAATGGAGACTTTTACGGAGGAACTACCTAAATCAATACCTAAAAAAAGCATAATACATGAACTACAGAATACAATGCAACATTGCATTGCGCGGCAAAGGTACGTATTTTGTCTGATATGTGAATCAACGAAGAAATTTTAACCTATTGCAGCAGTTTATAAAACATTCGGGCTCCTATCTCCACTATCTCATCGGGAAAATCGAAATCAGGATGGTGCAAAGGGGGTTGTGTAGTGCCGGAGCCCAAACCAAACAATGCTCCCGGGTAATGTTGCGTAAACAGCCCGAAGTCCTCGCCCCAGAAGAAGGGAATCGGCTTCTCCTGATAGGTAAGATTCAGATTGTCAGCATATTCCTCGATAGCATTCACTGCCTCTTCCGCATTGTTTGCTGCGGCAAAATATTCCAACCAACGGATTTCGCACTGCAAATTTTCGTTGGCGGCTTCCGCTTTGACTTTCGTTTCAATTTCGGAGATAATCTGCTGGAGATGAGCATCTTCGCGGGCGCGAATGGTAAATCGGAGCACCCCGTCGCCAGCGGCCACTCCGTAGGCCTGACTTCCCACGCGAAATTCAATGAGCGTGGCCACGCAAAAATCATCGCGCTGCACATCCCGCTGGTTTCGCGACAACACAAAGTCAGTGATACGCTGCGCGGCATTAAAAGGGGAAACCGCATTCCAAGGTTCCGCAGCATGGGCGGTCTTGCCCGTCAGCACGATGTCGCAGCTAACCACCGAACAGGTAAAACTACCTGGTTTGCAAATGATTGTACCAAGTTCCTCGCCGGGAATATTGTGCAGGGCATAGGCACGATCTATAGAATACGCATTTAATATCCCGCTGTCGAGTATCTGCCTCGCCCCTTCACCGGTTTCTTCTGCGCCTTGGAACAGCAGCAGAACTTTACCCGATGAAAGCGGTTTCTCGTACAACATCTCCGCCAACCGCAGCAGAATCGTACTGTGTCCGTCATGCCCGCATTTGTGCGAAATATTCTCATTCTCAGACGAATAAGGTAATACCAATGTTTCATTGACCCGCACAGCATCCATATCGCCGCGAATAAGCACCGTCTTCCCGGCACCGAAATCATATTCAGCCAGCAGGTGATGACCTTTCGGGAACGTGAGGATTCTTGTCGGCTCAAATTCTTCCAACTGCTTGCAGATAAACGCTGAGGTCTTAATTTCTTCATTGGAAGGTTCGGCAATGCGGTGCAACTGATGACGTATCTCTTTGCAATCCATAATGTTACAATATAAGAACTTCGGATGCAAATGTACAAAAAATAGTTTCAGGTTTCAAGATTCAAGTTTCAGTTGTCGGATGCCGACTCATTCTTTCCCTCATAAAAGTGTAGTCTTATCCAGATATTCCCTCATAAAGAAGCGTTTCATATTCACTATAAACTCTAACCCTTCAATAACCTATAACCCATAACCTATAACCATTAATGATGATACGGCTCCCCCTTCAAGATCGTGAACGCCCGGTACAGTTGTTCGGCGAAGATCAAGCGGACCATGATGTGTGGGAAAGTGAGCCTCGAGAGGGCGATTTGCGCGTTCTGTCGGGCATAGACGGCTTCGGAAAAACCGTATGCGCCGCCGATGACGAACGTCAACGTCTTTAATCCCGTGTTGGCCCGCTGTTGGATAAAATCAGCAAATTGTCTGGAAGTCAGTTCTTTGCCACGCTCATCCCACAACACTACAAACTCGTCAGAATCTATTTTTTTGAGAATCAGTTCTCCCTCGCGCTTTTTCTGCTCCTCCACCGGCATGGACTTGGCATTCTTCAAATACGGAATCGCCACCGTCTCGTATGAAATGTAGGTGCCGATTTTGGCCGTGTATTGCCGGATGGCGTCGTCGAAAACGTCACCGTCCGGTTTGCCAATCCATATCAGTTTTACTTTCATACTTCGTGTTAGTTACTTCTTGTTGGTTATTTCATGTTGGTTATTTCATGTTGACAGTGGAGCTAAATAACACGCAGTAATTAACAGCGAAGCTAACCAACAGCCGAAGGCTAATCAACAGTAGAGACGCAAATTATGCGCCTCTACTCCTCTAATGAAATGGGAAAAACAATATTATTGTTCAACATGCATTGCGCACAGACGTTTAATTCGCCGTGCAAACGATGTTGCACCATGTTGCCAAGGCGGTCGCGAAGCGCTTCTATCTCCACATTTTGCACGATTTCATTGGCAAAAGCAAACATCAGCAAACGATTGGCCGTAGCCTCACCGATACCACGGGTGCGTAAATAGTAAAGTGCCTCTTCGTCAAGTTGCCCTACCGTGGCTCCATGACTGCATTGCACGTCGTCAGCGTAGATTTCCAAGAACGGCTTCGTGGTGACGTGTGCCTTATCTGTCAGCAAAAGATTCTTGTTGGTCTGGAAGGCTGCCGTACGCTGCGAATCAGGGGCCACGAGAATATGTCCGTGGAAGTTCGCCATAGCCTCATCATCCATAATACCCTTGTACATCTGATAACTCCTACAATCGGCAGCAGCATGGTTAACAAAAATATGATTATCACAAATCTGCTCTTTATCAACAAGATACAAACCGTATAACTTGGCTTCTGCAAAAGGTTCGTTGAGATTTACATGAAAGGTGTTACAGGTGTAGCCGGCATTAAAGGTAATGGCCGTGGATATGAAAGTCGAAGACTGCTTTTGGTGCACGAAAACATGATGTAACAACAGAGAATCGGCATCTTTGTTCTCGGTCTTATAATAGTGCAAATGGGCACCCTCATCCAAATAGATTTCAGAAACGTTATTGGTGAGCGACGACTCTTTTTGAATGGAGTCATCACATTGAATGAGAGAGAGTTCTGCGTTTTTGCCCAAAACAATGATATGACGGTTGTTAACCAGCAACGAATCGGTTGTATTCATCAACGACACGATTTGCGCGGGCTTTTCAACTTTCACGTTATCAGGCACATATATAAAAACACCATCATTAAACAAGGCCTCATTAAGAGCGACCAGCCCGTTTTCTGCCGCCAAGTCAGGATGAGGCAAAAGCGGAAGCACTAATTCGGGGAATTGGCATATAGCCGCCAACAGACCACCCGTAATGACACCGTGCTCATCAATTGAAACTTCTTGTTTTTCAGATATATACCATCCGTTAGAGATAGGAAGTACAGTGGGGTGCAAATCTTGTACGCGGCACTTAAAATACTCCTCCAGCGGACGGTACGGATCGGGAACCAGTTTCTGGATGTAATCCGTGCGCACTTTTTTGTTCAACACAGACTGTTGCCACCCCTGAATGCGCTTGTCGGGCAATTCCTTTTGCATGAACAACGCGAGGGCGTTTTTGCGAAGCTCGCAGATGGATGGCTGACCGCCGTCAGGATATTTCGCGCCGTTTTGCTCGAAAAGCTGCTTAATAAATTGTGTAAACGCTCTCATAACTTCCCCTGTTCATATTCTTCCTTAATCCAATCGTAGCCGCGTTTTTCAAGTTCGAGAGCGAGCTCCTTAGGTCCTGACATCACGATTTTTCCATCGAAAAGCACATGCACCACATCGGGTACGATATAATCCAACAATCTCTGATAGTGAGTAATAACGATAATTGCTTTGTCCTCTCCGCGCAAATGGTTGATGCCATTAGCCACAATCCGTAAGGCATCGATATCCAAGCCGGAGTCAGTCTCGTCGAGAATGGCCAGATAAGGGTCAAGGAGCGCCATCTGGAAGATTTCGTTGCGTTTCTTTTCACCGCCAGAGAAACCCTCGTTCACGGAGCGGGTACTCAGTTTGTCGGTTAATTCGACAACTTTCTGCTTCTCAGCCATCAGTTTAAGGAACTGGGCGCCGTTGAGCGGGTCAAGGCCACGATACTTCCGGACCTCATTAAGCGCCGTACGCATGAAATTGGCTATACTCACACCTGGAATCTCCACAGGATATTGGAAGCCGATAAAGACACCCTCTCTTGCGCGATCCTCCACCGACAACTCCAAAAGATTTTTACCTTTGAACCAAACACTTCCTTGGGTGACCTCATAGCCGCTTTTGCCAGCGATAGCAGACGCAAGCGTGCTCTTGCCAGTACCGTTAGGTCCCATGATGGCGTGTACTTCGCCCGCCTTTACATTCAAATTGACACCTTTCAATATTTCACGATCCTTGATGGAGACGTGTAAATCTTCAATTCTTAACATAATCAAAATTTAGGGTGCAAAAGTACACAATTTTCAAAAATGCGCAAACCAGCAAAATGTATACAATAAAACAGTACTGTATTCGTTATCCGTAGCGATTTTTGGTTCACTAATTTTAAAAATAAAATTATGCAAAACAAAGCAGTTGTAATCGCGATTATCGCCAGTATCGGGCTCTTTTTGGCAGCTATCGCCGTCGGCGTAGCCTTTTATCAGACCAAAAAGCCCCAAAAAACCATTTCCGTGGTAGGTCTTACTGAAAAAGACTTCACTTCCGATCTCATTGTGTGGGAATTCAACTATTCAGCCGAGGCGTCCGACTTGAAAGAGGCCTACTCCAAATTGAAAGAGCAAAATGAAGTGGTGAAAGCTTACCTCAAGCAAGCAGGTGTTCCCGAAAAAGAGATTGATTTCAAGAAAATCACCACAGAACCTACATACAACAGCTTTTATGACGATAAAGGCCACTGGCATCAAACGCAAACCGGCTACGAGGCCAAGCAAGTGGTGCGCATCGAATCCAATAACATTGAGAAAATAGAGGCGCTTACCCGCGATATCGCTGAATTGTACGATCAGAATATTACGATTGAAAATGACAATCCGGAATACTACTACACTAAATTATCAGATTTGAAACTGCAGATGCTTGCCGAAGCCTCTCAAGATGCCAAAAGCCGCGCCGAAACCATCACCAAAAATGCCGGAGCCAAGCTTGGCGACCTGAAGAGCGCGAATATGGGTGTTTTCCAAATCACAAAACCCAACTCCTCCGAAGAGGATTACACGTGGGGAGGTGCTTTCAACACCTCATCGAAAGAAAAACGCGCAAGCATCAACATGCGATTAACCTATTATGTGAAATAATTCATAAAAAAAAGCCCCGCGACGCGGGGCTTTTTTTTACACAAACTCTTTGCCGAAATCGACTTGGATATCGGTCACGTATTGGCGGATCTGCTGCTCTTCTGACTTCTTGCAAATCAACAGCATATTATTATTTTCCACCACAATGTAGTCCTCCAGACCTTGGATAACGACCACCTTGTTGGACGGCATATTCACGATACATTCCTTCGAATCGTATATTTTCACATGGTTACCGACCACGCTGTTGAGGTTGGCATCTTTCTGCCTTAGTTCATAGAGAGAACCCCATGTGCCGAGGTCGGACCAACCGAAGTCAGCGGCGTAAACATTTACATTATCCGCTTTCTCCATTACACCATAGTCAATAGATATCTTCCTGCAAACCTGATAAATGCGGTCAATAAACTCCTCTTCTTGAGGGGTGTTGTACAAACCTTCTCCCTGCTTGAAAAGATCGTTAATGTCGGGTAGGAAATTCTCAAAAGCTTTTTCAATGGTGGGAAGCGACCACATGAAAATACCTGCATTCCAAAGAAAATCTCCACTCTCAAGGAAACTTTTGGCCATTTCCAACTCTGGTTTCTCAGTGAAAGTTTTAACCTTATATACGGACGGATTGTCCATAAAAACATCGTCCTCGTTATATTGGATATATCCGTAGCCGGTGTTGGGGAAAGTGGGACGAATTCCGATGGTAAGCAAACACGGGGTTCGGGCGGTCAAATCAAGCCCTTTGCTTATAACATCGACAAAGACATCCTCTTTTTCTATATAATGGTCGGAAGGAGCCACCACTATAACTGCATTGGGGTTTCTTGACTTAATTTTGTAATTGGCATAAGCTATACAAGGGGCAGTATTACGGCGATAGGGTTCCAACATAATCTGCTCTTCGGAAATATCAGGAAGTTGCTCACGCGTAATATCGTGATAGGCCTTATTGGTGACTATGTAGATATTTTCTTTAGGGCAGACCTTGGCAAAACGATCAAAAGTCTTTTGGATCAGGGTTTGTCCATCGCCCAGCACATCAATAAATTGTTTGGGCGTGGTGCTGTTGCTCATTGGCCAAAAGCGTGCACCCACACCACCGGCCATGATGACACAGTAATAGTTATTGTTCAGCATGTTGTTCTTTTTTGTTAGTAATTTGTATTCTTCCATGCCGCAGAGACGCAAAACTATGCGTCTCTACGCCTGCATCAGAAGTTTTTTTAGTAGAAACGCGCTATGGCACGTTTTTACAGACACGAGGATTAATTTTCGTTCAACGCTTTCACGCCCGGCAATTCCTTACCTTCAAGATACTCCAGCATTGCACCACCGCCGGTGCTAATATATGAGATGTAATCGCCGAGATCATATTTATTGATAGCTGCGATAGAGTCGCCACCACCCACGATGGAATAGGCGCCCGCAAGAGTTGCCGCTGCCACGCTTAAAGCCACAGCACGGGTTCCTTTACTGAAATTATCCAATTCAAACACTCCAACAGGACCATTCCATAAAATTGTGTTGGAATTCTTGATGACTTGAGCGATATTGCGCCGACTCTTCGGTCCGATATCCAAGCCTTCCCAGCCGTCAGGAATATTGTTGTCGGAGGGGATGAGGATGTTCGCGTCGTTACTGAATTTGTCAGCACAGACGCTATCGAGACGTACAACAAAGTTGACACCCGTGTTATCCACCTGTTTGAGAATCTCTTTTGCAACGGGCAGCATATCGGGTTCGTAGAGCGAATTACCGATAGTCAGTCCCATGGCTTTCAAGAAAGTGTAGCTCAAGCCGCCGCCCACAACAAGATTGTCCACCTTGGTAAGCAGGTTTTTGAGAATGTTGATTTTCGTGGAGACCTTGGAACCGCCGATAATGGCTGTGAAGGGGCGCACTTGACCGTTGAGCGTCTTTTCAAGATTCACCACTTCATCGTAAAGCAGATAACCGGCGAACGCTTTACCGTGGAAGAAGCGTGCCACCGTAGCCGTGGAGGCGTGTTCGCGGTGAGCGGTGCCGAAAGCATCATTCACATAAACGGTACCAAGACGGGCAATAGCCTTGGCAAACTCCACATCGCCCTTCTCCTCTTCCTTGTGGAAACGCAAATTCTCCATCAACACAATGCTACCGGGTTTCAAATCTTGGCAAATGGTCTCCGCCTCTGAGCTCAACACATCGCCGCCGAAAATCACCTCTTGACCGAGAATCTCAGACACCGTCTTCACAATGTGACGAAGAGAGAACTCATCTTTGGCTTCTCCTTTCGGACGGCCAAGATGGGAAAGAAGAATAGCGGAACCGCCATCTTTCAGAATCTTGCCAATAGTCTCTTTGGTGCGCACAATGCGGGTAGTGTCCGTCACGTTGAATTGCTCGTCCAACGGCACGTTGTAGTCTACACGAATCAGGGCTCTTTCGCCGCTGAAATTATGTTCTTGAATCGATTTCATAATGTTTAGTATTTTGGTGAATAAAAATTTTCGATGTTATCCATCTGCTATATGCAGACGGCTCTTTACACCGCTACTTCCGCCTTAATGTGCGGGTGCGGGTCGTAATTGTCTAAGGTAAAGTCCTCGTATTGGAAGCCGAAAATGTCTTTAACTTCGGGGTTGATGCGCATCTGCGGGAGCGGCCGCGGCTCGCGGGAAAGCTGTAACCTGGCCTGCTCCACGTGGTTGGAATAGATGTGTGCATCACCGAAAGTGTGCACAAAATCCTTGGGTTTTAGGCCGCAGACCTGCGCCACCATCATCGTCAGCAGCGCGTAGGAGGCGATGTTGAAAGGCACGCCGAGGAACACGTCAGCGCTGCGCTGATAGAGCTGGCAGGAGACTTCGCCGTTGCTGACATAGAACTGGAACATCGTGTGGCAAGGCGGAAGCGCCATCTGATCCACATCGGCAGGATTCCACGCACTCACTATCAGGCGACGCGAGTCGGGGTTGCGTTTAATCTGCTCTATCAGGCTGGTAATCTGGTCAATAGTGCGACCGTCGGGTGTTATCCAAGAGCGCCATTGCTTGCCATAGACCGGTCCGAGATCACCATTTTCATCCGCCCACTCGTCCCAAATCGTCACATTGTGGTCGTGCAAGTACTGGATGTTAGTATCGCCACGCAGAAACCACAGCAACTCATAAATAATGGAACGCAAATGCAACTTCTTGGTAGTCAGCAGGGGGAATCCCTTCTGCAAGTCGAAGCGCATCTGGTAGCCGAAAATGCTGTACGTGCCCGTGCCCGTGCGGTCGGATTTGTATTGACCCTCATCCAGGATCGTGCGCATCAAGTCAAGGTATTGCTTCATTATTAGTTATCTGTGAACAGTGAATAGTGATCAGAATAGTCAAAGTTTAAGGTTTAAGCGGGGACTTCCAGACTTTCGAGCATGTCAATTACGTTGTCAAGATAATGGTTATCAACCTTTTCGATTTCGCCTTTGTCACAGAGCGTGGCCATCTCGGGATCGATGGGCAATCTGTCTAATAACCTGATATTAAATTCTTTGGCAACCTCTTCGGCAGTACTCTTGCCGAACACGGAAATCTTCTCGCCGCATTTCGGGCAGGTAATATAACTGTAATTCTCGATGAGGCCGAGGATGGGGATATTCATCATGCCGGCCATGTTCACGGCCTTGCTCACGATGAGGGAAACCAGCTCCTGCGGCGAAGTAATCATCAAGATGCCGTCGAGGGTGATGGTCTGGAAGACGGTCAGCGGCACGTCGCCGGTGCCCGGAGGCATGTCAATCAGCAGAAAATCAATGTTTTCCCATATCACCTCAGTCCAAAACTGCTTCACCATGCCGGCGACTAATGGACCGCGCCATAGCACGGGCGACTTTTCGTCGGCAATTAATAAATTACTGGAAATCACTTCGATGCCTGTCTCGGTAACGGCGGGATAGACACCCTGCTCACTGCCGCGCACCATTTCGTGAAGATTAAACATCTTAGGGATAGAGGGGCCTGTAACGTCGGCATCAAGGATGCCCACGCGGTAGCCCTTTTTGCGCAGGGCCACGGCCAACAATGCGGTAACGGAACTCTTTCCCACACCGCCTTTGCCGCTCACCACGCCAATAACTTTCTTAATATTGCTTAATGCATTCGGTTTTTCGTGCAAATCTCTGCTTGAGCAGTCTTTCTGGCTGCATTCCTGACAATTGTGATTACATCCACTCATACACTTTTTTTATTTTATGAGCGGCAAAGATACAATTTTTTCAAACGTAGAGATGTGGTACACCGCGTCTCAAACTCTTGCGGTCATGCCATCATGTAGAGACGCAAAATCTTGCGTCTCTACAATGCCCGGCATCTCTATCGCCGCCGGTTGTGCCACCGTGTAGAGACGCGCCATGGCACGTCTCTACCGCCGCCTGTCGTGCCACCACAACTGCAGGCTGTTAAACAAATTTTGCCAAATAATGTAAAAAGCCAAAAACACGGAAGACAGCGGCTGAAGGTAGGTGTTGGACATCCAAATGCCCATGGCGGTGTTCTTCTGACCGAGCAATTGGCCGCCCGCAACGGTGTCTCCGTAGCGGTGCCCCAACCACTTGCCGAAGCCGAACTGCAGCGCACACATCATCGCCGAGAAGATTGCGCCAAAAATTATAACATTTTCATTTCCACGACCTTGCAGGAAAATATAGTGAATGGTGTTGCCTAACGTGATGAACAAGGCGACGGCCCAAAGGTAAAACGACAGATTACGGAATTTGCAAAGCCATTCGTTGGCTTTCGGCGCCCATGCTTGTAAAGCCAACACGAAGAAAAAGGGAAAGCCGAGCGTGGGGGTGATGCGCTTCAGAATCATCAGGAAAGAGGACCAAAAGGTCAACTCCGGGTGAACACCAATGATAGTGAAATAGAGCGGTGCGGCTACTGACATCACCAGATTGCAGAACATGGTGTAGGTGGTGGTCATCATACGGTCGGCGCCGAGCATGGAGGAGATGACCACCACTGATGCCGCCACAGGACACAAAGCGCACATCATAAAGCCCTGTGCCATCGTTTCATTGCCCGACACGGCCCGCACTAACAGATATAATCCGGCACTGACTGCTAACTGAAAGAGTATCAGCCAGAAATGCAGCATTGAAAAGCGTAAGTGCCGCAAATCTACCGTTACGAAATTAAGCGTCAAAATGGCAAAAATAAACCACGGCACCAAAAAGGAAAGGTGAGCACTGGTACTGTGAAATATCAGCGCCAACACAATGGCAGCGGGGAGCACATAACTGCGATATTTCTGCATGTAAATAGTTGACGGTTTAGAGGTTAAAAGGTTATATCCCATGTGTAGAGACGTCACATTGTGGCGTCTCTCACATTGCGTCTTTTTTCATTGCGGCAAACGGTTTCACCGCTCGGTCGAAGATGTCGTTTACGTAAGCGAGGATCATCCCATAGTTGCTGACTGGAATTCCCGCTTCGATGGCCGGACGCAACCGTTCCTTCAACTGTTTGCGCGTAACCATGCAGCCGCCGCACTGGATAACCATCGCATATTGCTGTATATCAGGTATTTGATTGAGACCCGACACAAAGTCGAACTGCAGTTCCTTGCCCGTGAACTTGCGGATGAGTCGCGGCAATTTCACCCGTCCGATATCCTCGCAGGAAGTGAGGTGCGTACAGGATTCCAACATCAGGATGCGGTCGCCGTCACGCAGGTTGCGCAGTTTCGGGGTGCCTTCGAGATAGGCCTCGAACTCACCCTTCTGGTGCGCCAACACTACGCTGAAGCCCGTCAACGGGATACTTTCCGGCACGACCTTTTCTATCGCGTGGAATGCCTGACTATCCGTAATGACCAGTTTCGGGGCGCGATGGCTTTGTAGGTAAGCGGACACCTTGTCCTCTTTCAACACGATGGCAATCGCTTCATTGTCAAGTACATCGCGAATCATCTGCACCTGAGGGAGAATCATCCGTCCTTCGGGGGCTTCCGAATCGATAGGCGTCACTAACAGCACCTCGTCACCCTCGTTGATTAGATCGCCGAGCAGCGAGCGGGTACGGTACGCCGATTCGGGCATCACCCGCACCACTTCTTGCAACATATCGTCAATGCCGCTATGTGTTTTCGTACTGATATTCAGAATTTTACAACCATCAACTTCCATCTCGCGTGAAATGCCAAGGTCACATTTGTTATTGACTATGAGGTAGGGAATCTCATATTGTCGGAACTGCTCCATCAACTGTCGTTCTGGAATGCACACCTCGTAATCAGTAATTACAAGGATAGCCAAATCTATGATTTTCAGCACTTCCAACGATTTTTGGATGCGCTTCGCCCCAACGGCCCCTTCGTCGTCGATACCGGCGGTGTCGATAATGATGCACGGTCCGATGCCAAAGATTTCGATGGATTTGCGCACGGGGTCGGTGGTGGTGCCGGCCATGGCATCCACTATGGCGACCTCCTGTCCCGTGATGGCGTTGATCAGCGAGCTCTTGCCATTGTTTCTTCGCCCAAAAATGCCGATATGCGGCTTGTCGTTACGTCCTTTCATGGCGGCAAAAGTACATTTTTTTAGGCAACAGACAATAGTCTTAAGTCTTACGTCTCAAGTCTTACCCAATGGTTTTCGCAATCTTCTCAATGTTCAAACTCCGCGCCGACGCGTCAATGATGTCTTTGTAGATACCGCCCTTCCTGTAGATTTCGTCGGGATCGCCGGATTCCTCCACGCGGCCATCCTTGAGGGCGTAGATGTAGTCCGCGTCGATGATTTGCGAAATGCTATGCGAGATGATGATGACGGTGCGGTCTTGCTTGATGGCATCGATACTGTTCTTGATCTGCTCGGTAGCGATGGCGTCCAAGCTGGCAGTGGGCTCATCAAGGAAGATGATAGGTGGGTTCTTGAGGAACATGCGTGCGATGGCCACGCGCTGCTGCTGTCCACCGGAAAGGTCGGCGGCATTGTGCTCAAACTGCTTCGGTAGATCCATGACCTGGTCGTACAAGTGCGCCTTCTTGGCTGCCTCCACTACCTCCTCGTGCGAGGCATCAGGATTACCGTAGAGGATATTCTCTTCAATGGTGCCGTCGAAAATGTGGTTTTTCTGCAACACCAGGCCGATGTTCTCGCGCAGGTAGTGCGTGTCGTAGTCGCGCAAATCGACCCCGTCGAGAGTGATAGAGCCTACCTGCGGCTCGTAGAACTTGTCAAGCAGGTTGACGATGGTACTCTTGCCTGCGCCCGAAAGTCCGACCAAGGCCGTGATCTTGCCCGGCTCTATCTTCATATTGACATCGAACAATGCCTGTGTGCCGTTCGGGTAAGTGAAATCGACATTCGTGAGCTCGAAGTTACCGTGAATCTGTTCCGGTTTGTAGTCGCCCGACGGCTCGACTTCTGCCTCGGAGTTGAGGATTCCGAAGAAACCTTCGGCGTAGATCAGCGCGTCGTTCACGTCGTCGAAAATGCGCTGCAGCTGCGTAATGGGCGCGATGACGTTGCTGAACAGCATCACATGATACATAATCTTACCGATGGTCATGCCGGGATATTCAATAAGCACTAAATAGGCGGTGAGAATGATAACCAGCACAGTACCAATCTGTTTTACGAAACTCTTCAGCCCGTTGTAATAGAAAGCCACCTTGCGAGTCTTCATTTGGTTTTCCGTCACCTGGTTCTGGATGTCGAGCTGCTTCTGCCCCTCAATCTCTTCGCGATTGAAGCTCTTGATGACATTGATGGAGTCGATGATATTCTTGATTCCCTGACTTTTAGACTCTAAATGGCTCCGCATCTCGCGCCGCCAGCCTTTGAGCCGCTTGGCTTGTCGATAGGTAATCCAGAAGTAGATGGGCACGATGCCGAGGGCGACCAAGCCCACATAGATGTTGGCGGCGAACATCAGGATGAGGGCGAGCAAGGCACTGGTGAACAGCGGCAACAGGTCGATGAAGAAGTTCTGCACCGTGCGCGACAACGAGCTGACACCCTGATCAATACGGGCTTGCAGTTTGCCAGTGGCATTGTCACCGGAGTTGAAAAAGGCCATCTTGAAGGTAAGCACCTTCTCGATGACACTTTGCGCCAAATCACGACTGACGTAAATCCGCATCCGCTCGCCGTAGTAGTTCTGCGCAAAGGTGACCAGCGCGGAGAGCAACTCCTTGCCCAACAGCACGACGCTGATGATGGTCATAATCCGCGCCGCCTGACTCCATTGGAAGTTTGTGCCAATCAGCGCGTTGATGGCATCCACCGTCTTGTCGAGCACAATGGCGTTGACCTGCGCCATCAAAGATCCTACCAATGTGAGAATTAATGTGATAAGTACCAGCCATTTGTAAGGTTTTACGAATGGGCGGAGGTTTTTGAATAGTTGGAAGAGGTTCATTGGGAATGGTTATTGGTTATAGGTTATGGGTTATTGAGGCGGGTGATTGCACAAAGAGATTTATTATTTTTTTGAGTTTCAAAGCCGCAAAAGTACAAAATTATTTATCTGAAAATCGAATATATGTTCTTGAAAAAAACGTATTTTTGCCCCGTCATTAATAAACATATTAGGAGACCGTTTGGCTGTGGAAATCTGTAAACAGTTGGGAATTCCAAAAATTAAATGAGTACGCTAACTCAAAATATGAAAAATGACCAGACAAAAAATATTACTCATAATCTTTACACTCTTTCTTACCGCATCCTGCACAAGAGTTAGGAATAAAGTTGTGGATTGGTTGAGCACAAGTTCCAATTTCGAAGAATACCATGTCAGGCAACTTTATCCTTCCTTAGGTCAAGACGACGATTGCGGGGTTTGCGAAGAATGGCCTCTCTACAATATGTGGTTTCGGTATCAAGGCACGCCGGCGCAGGTAGAGTCTTCCATTATCGCCAAAGAGTGCTCCTACACAGAAATCAAACCTGACTCCGCATTTATCAGCTGTGATCGGAATTATATTTTGAAAGAGCAGTCCCCTCACCAGAAAATCGACTTTTTTGACGAATGGGAAACTCTTCCAGAGAATCATCTGCTATACTATCGCTGCTGCAGGACGCCGCATCAGCACTTTTTCGTGTTCGATACGGTTACCGGTTACGTATATCATCACATGGTTGAATTTCGAGAATAGAATCAACCCTTTAAAAACACTCTTTACACAACACCTGTGGAGACGCGGCGCGCCGCATCTCTACAACGAATCGCAAACATTCCCGAACAAATCATACTCCGCAGCATCGGTGATTTCCACGTTGTAGAATTCCCCGACGGTCAGCGGTTGGGATTTGTCGATGAAGACGGTGTTGTCCACATCGGGCGAGTCGAATTCGGTGCGGCCGATATAGCAGTCTTGTTCCTCGCTATCAATCAGCACCTTCATGGTGGTGCCGACGCGGGTCTGGTTGATCTCGTAGGAGATTTTCTCCTGCAATTTCATGATTTCGTTGACGCGCTTGTTCTTTTCGGAGGCCTTGATCGGGTCGCCGAGGTCGTAGGCTGGCGTATCATCTTCCTGGGAGTAGGCGAAAACGCCGAGCCTCTCGAAGCGGTTGCGGCGCACGAATTCCACCAATTCTTTGTGTTGCTCGCGGGTTTCGGTCGGGTAGCCGGAAATCAGCGTGGTGCGCAGCGCGATGCCGGGAATGGTTTCGCGGATGCGGGCGATGAGGTCGTATATGTAGGCCGAACTGCCGCCACGCCGCATACTTTGCAGAATGTCGTCGCTCACATGTTGGAACGGAATGTCTAAGTAGCGGCAGTATTGCGGGTACTGCTTCATCACCTCCAGAATCTCGTAGGGAAAGTTCAGCGGGTAGGCATAATGCAACCTAATCCATTGGATACCATTTACTTGCGCGAGTTTGTCCATCAGATCGGCGAGTTCGCGTTTACCGCTGCGGTCGATACCATAGTAGGTGAGGTCCTGGGCAATCAACATGAGTTCCTTAACACCTTGGTCGGTAAGCCGTTGCGCCTCTTCCACGATGAGCGGAATCGGTTTGGAGACCTGCCGGTCGCGGATAAGCGGGATGGAGCAGTATGAGCATTGGTGGTCACATCCTTCGGAAATCTTGAGGTAGGCGTAGTGGCGTGGGGTCGAGAGTATCCGGTCGGGCGAGTTAAGCAGCTGGAAATCGGGAGATTCCAACAGTTTCGGAAGTTCTGCGAAAGTGAAGAAGCCATCCACTTCGGGCAGTGCCTCCTGCAGTTCCGCCAAATTACGCTGGACAAGGCATCCAACCACATACAACTTATTGATTTGGCGGCGTTTCTTGCGCTCAATTTGATTCAAGATCTCGTTCACAGACTCCTCTCGCGCATCGTGGATAAAACTGCACGTATTGATGATCACAATGTCTGATTTCTGGGCACTTTCATAGTAGAGTTTGTGGCCGTTGCGGTGCAACTGCGCTGCCATAACCTCCGAATCCACAATGTTTTTGGAGCATCCCAGGGTGATGATATTGATTGTCATAGAATTCTATTTTCAATTGGCAAATGTACATAAATTTCAAATATACACAGGCATAACGAAATTGACGTATGTAGAGACGGGGCATGCCCCGTCTCTACGTATTAGAGAGGAAAAATACAAAAAAAGCCCCTGCGGTCAGGGGCTTCCTTTTTTTTCATCTATTCAATAAATTACATGACGACTTTGCATTTCTTTTCCGTAGTAACGCCTAAAAGCGTAATAGTACTGTTGTAATCAGAGCATTTCTTTCCGGCTTCTACTTCAAAGGGATCACCTGTAGTGGTAAGCGCACCGTCAACATAGGTCTTGCATTGACATTTTTTGTCACAAGAAGTGGTAAAGAATCCAAGCAGTAAGCCTACTGCACAGATGCATAATACTTTTTTCATTTCTTTTAAATTTTTAAGTTAATATTTTAAATGATAAATTTTAACGCGGCAAAAATAAACTTTTTTCGAATGCCATCCTCTAATATTTGCTGTCCGTTGCATAAAAAATGTATTTTTGCACCCAGAAATTATTGTTCATTTAAAAACATAAGAAAATGAAAAAATTATTTCCAATTCTGTTGATTGCCGTTCTCGCATTGACCGGCTGCAGTAACAAAAACCCTTATGCCGGCACTTATACCGGTACGTTCACCTTCTTCAAGTTTGCCACGACTGACCTTTCCCAGGGGGCAACAAGTTCCGACAACAAGCAAGGTAAGATGCAGTTCCTGACCAACCCCTTGACGAACGGACTTTTCCTCTACAGTGTGGTTCCACTCTCCAGCGTCACCTCCGAGCGTTATGTTTCCAATAGCGGTTTGTTGGATTACCTCGATCTGCTGCTGGACAACATCGGTTACCAAAACAGTATCTACAATGCTGCCACTGAGCAAATCAAAAACATTGGCATTACGGTTGATTTCAACGGAAACAATGTCCATGCCGAATTGCAGTACGAAATCGAAATTTTGGGTACGATAAACACCCGTATCACAATTGTCCAATTCGACGGCTCAAGATAGGCCGACAACGCTGAATATGAGAAAGTGGAATCTTGCGCTGGTTCTCCTTATGGGAGTGGTATTCTGCCAGGCACAGGATTCCACTTTTTTTCGTGATTACAAAATATTCTATTATCCCTCCGGTGTAAAATCGAGCGAAGGCCGACTTGTCGACGGCAAGCCCGACGGCTGGTGGAAATCCTACAACGAAAGCGGCGTCCTCGTTTCCGAAGGCAACCGCAAAAACTTCCTCCTTGACAGTTTGTGGACATTTTACAACGATGATGCCACCATACGCATGAAAGTGAATTACAAGGAGGACAAAAAAGACGGAGAACAAATTGTTTATCAGAAAGATGAATACACCGTGACGCAGTGGCGCCAAGATACGATTGTCGGTGCTGTGAACACTTACAATACAAATAACGTCTGGAAGAAGACGGTGCCCTATATGAACGGACTCCCGCACGGGTTGGCCAAAGAATTCAACGACACCGGGCTTGTAGTGGCGGTGACCAAATACTACCGCGGGGTGCGCAGCCGTCGCGAAGTCATCAACCGCACCGACAAATTTGGACTCAAACAAGGCAGTTGGAAATATTTTTGGGATAACGGGAATTTGCGGGCTGAGGCACAGTACCTCAACGACAAAAAGCACGGATTCTTCAAGTTTTACGATGAAAACGGCGACTTCCTGTATGTGGAAAAATATGAAAACGACCAGCTCGTGAAAGATGCCAAGGAGACCAAAGAGATGGAACGCCGGAAAACCTATCATCCCAACGGCCAGGTAGCCATTGCTGCCACCTACCATAACGGTCGCCCCGATGGCATCCGCCGTGATTTCGATTCCACGGGCAAAATCATTAACGGATACCTCTATGAGGACGGATGGCTTCGTTACGAAGGCATCACCGACCTCAACGGCCTACGCCAAGGGCTTTGGAAAGAATACTACCCTACCGGAGAATTGCGCTCCAAAGGCAAGTATAAAAACTCTAAACCGATTGGTGACTGGTATTTCTATTTTCCCGACAAAAACATTGAAATTACAGGCAGTTATAACAACAAAGGACAGAAAATTGACGAATGGATTTGGTTTTACCCAACAGGCGACACCATGACCGTGGCCAACTATGAGAATGGAGATCTTGAAGGCCGCTATGTTGAATATGATGAAGAGGGCAATGTGGTCACTCAAGGACAATATACTGCCGGATATGAAGAGGGCACTTGGATTTATCATAATGGAACATCTTATGAATCAGGACGTTATGAAGGAGGCTTGCGCGCTGGCACTTGGAAATCGTGGTTCGAGCCCGGAAAAATAGCCTCGGAAATCCAATATACGGATGACTTGATGGACGGAAAATATGTGCTTTACTGGGAAAATGGCAACATCAGGCTGACTGGAAAATACGAAAACGGCCTTCAGGAGGGCATTTGGCAACTTTATAACGAAGAAGGTATCTTGTCCATCACTACCCTATTCAAAGAGGGACAAGAATTAAAATGGAATAATTATACAATAAAATAACGGAAGCCACGTTAAAAAATCGTATTTTTGTGGCCTCGTTTTTCAATCTATTTGTTTATCTTGTGGTAAGCAGATTGAGATTTTTTGATGTCAATACCTATTAAGATATTGATTTTTAATGTTTTATAAATTTAGATATGAGATATAAACTATTGATAATAACCCTTCTTTGTGGATTGATGTGGAATTTGGACGCTCAAACGGTAGTGCCGACCGCAACCGATTCCGCCTCTGCCAATACCGCTCAGGAGAGTTTGGATGTCTTCACCCAAAACGAAATCCGTCTGATGGATTCGCTACTGAATGTCTGGTATGTGAAACGCGACCTCGCATCCCAAAATTCCATTCTTTCCAAATTGACAGACGACACAACCAAATACGACCATAACGACTCTTTGATTTACAAGCGTTTATGTGCAATTGAAACCCCTATTCAAGTGGCTTACAATGACAAAGTAAAACGCTTTATCGAACTATACTCTGTACAGCGCCAACGCAGTTCTGCCGTCATTCTTGGACTTGCACAATATTATTATCCTTGGATGAAGGCCATTTTCGACAAATACGACCTGCCTGAAGAACTGGTCTATATCACTATTATCGAATCTGCCTTGAATCCTACAGCAGTGTCTCCGGCAGGGGCTACCGGCATTTGGCAGTTTATGTATGGCACCGGCAAACTTTATGGACTTGAGGTGACCTCATACGTCGACGACCGCCGCGACCCTTACAAGGCTACAGAAGCTGCCGCGCGTCACTTTCGGGATCTCTATAAAATTTTTGGCGACTGGGGATTGGCTATATCCGCATACAACTGCGGTGCAGGTAATGTACGCAAAGCTATCCAACGCTCCGGCGGAAAAACTGACTTTTGGAGCGTGAGCCCATTTCTTCCCCGCGAAACCCAGAATTACTTCCCCGCTTTCATCGGCGCCATGTACATGATGACCTATCACAATCTCTATGGCATCCAACCCGCTAAAATCTCCATTCCTTCGGATGTGGACACCATCATGATCAACAAAGAAACGCATTTCATGCAAATCGCTAACGTGTTGAATGTCAGTTATGACGAGATTAAAACGCTCAATCCACAATACAAGAAGGACATCATTCCCGCCTTCAATCAGCAACTGCCTGTACGCCTACGCTCCAACGACATACTGCGCTATATCGCCATGGCCGATTCCATCCCGAACTACAATTACGACACCTATTTCAACCCGGTCAAAAACTTAAATACGATAGCCGCCAATGGCACCATAACCGATGACGGTATGATGATTGTACAAAAAACGCCAAACAAGTATCATGTGGTCAAAAAAGGCGAATCGTTAGGAAAAATTGCAGCAAAATATGGCACTTCCGTAAAAAACATCAAGTCCATGAACCATTTACGCAGTTCGAGCCTGCGCACCGGACAGAAATTGCTAGTCAAGAAAGGAACTACTGTCAAAGTACCCAACCCAAATGCAAAACCTGCTGAAAAAGATTCTACAAAAATGATTGCCGGAAAATGCGCAACGGATTCTGTCACAATGAATAGCGACACTTTAGGCGGTCCTGTGCCACCGATAAAGCAACCGGAAATCAAACCCGTACAGCCAAAAGTTGACTACACATCATACACCATCCGTCAGGGTGACACTCTTTCCTCTATCGCGAGACGTTACGGCACTACCGCCGAATACCTCGCCAACTACAACAACCTCACCAACAAGAACTCCCTGCAGGTCGGTCAGAAACTGAGAATTCCGAAAAAATAGTATCAGTTCTTAAAGATTAGTCGTTTCCCTCGGCTGTTTTCGTAAAAAACACCATTTTCATAGACCAAGTTTCCGTTGACAAAGGTATGCGTCACCTGAGTGTGAACCGTCGTACTGTCGTATGGAGTCCAACCGCATTTGTAGAATACATTTTCGTTAGTGATTCTACTATCGTCATGTATATCAACTATCGCAAAATCAGCGAAATAGCCTTCACGAATGAACCCACGCCGGTCAATACGATAAAGTTGGGCCGGGTTGTGACACATCAACGTGACCAAAGTCGTCAGCGGTAACTGGTTGCTACGGAAACGGTCTGCCATGAGGGCAAAATTGTGTTGGATGGAGGGGAAACCTGACTTAGCCGTAAAATAGTCTCCGGTGAACTTCTCCTCACGAAGATGAGGCGCATGATCAGAACCGATAGTGTCAATATGACCATCCTGGACACCGTGCCAAAGTGCAATCTTATCTCGTTCGGATTTGATAGCCGGGTTGCATTTAATGGCAAACCCATGATGGTGGTAGTCGCGGTCGTCAAAAAGCAGATAGTGTGGACATGTCTCGGCGGTAATTTTCTTATTAGAAAGGGATGTTGTATTATCAAAAAGTTGCAGTTCAGCCTGGGTGGAGATATGCATGACATGCAGGCGGGCTCCTGTTTTCGCCGCCAACGAAACCGCCTTTTCCGTAGAACGGAAACAAGCTTCTGCCGTGCGCACCAACGGATGGAGCTTAGCATCGGCTATAACTCCGCTCTTTTCTGTTAATTCCTTGTAATACTGCGTATTATGCTTAATAATCTCCTCATCCTCGCAATGGGCGGCAATCAAGCACGGCGACTCTCGGAAAAGCGTTTCCAAGACGTTTGCTTTGTCTACTAACATATTGCCTGTACTGGAACCCATGAATAATTTCACGCCACAAACAGTAGCGGGATCGGTTTTGACAATCTCGGAAAGGTTGTCATTGGTCGCACCAATATAAAACGAATAGTTAGCCAAAGACTTCTCAGCTGCAAGATTGAACTTTTCCTGCAACAGCATCTGTGTGGTGGTCTGCGGCACAGTGTTGGGCATTTCCATAAACGAGGTGACACCTCCGGCCACCGCCGCCCGGCTTTCACTGTAGATGTCGGCCTTAGCCGTCATGCCTGGTTCACGAAAATGCACATGTTCATCTATCACGCCGGGAATCAGGCACTTACCCCGCGCATCGATAACCTGCGCATTTTCCGGCTCAAAAGGGTCGTTCTCACGTACCAGTTTGTCAATGATGCCGTCCTTAATAAAAAGGTGAGCGTTAAATGTCTCACCTTCATTTACGATTATTGCGTTTTTGATATAATAATTCATTAATAATGGTTAAAGGTCAAAGGTTAAAGGTTAAAGGTTAATGAGTTAATGGTTTTGACATTAGTAGTTCATCTTCTCATCGTTCATTCATTGTTTTTCATCGCATAATTAGAATCGTCCGCCGGCGCCGCCGCCGCCAAATCCGCCACTTCCGCCAAAACCTCCGAAACCACCGCCGCCGCCAAAGCTGCCGCCTCCGAAACCACCGCCAAAATCTGACCAGTTTCCACCAGAGCGAACAGGTGGGAAGAATGAACCGCCATAATGGCTGCCATCTCCAGAACTGGAGGTTCCCTTTTTGGAAAAATAGACAATAACCAAAATCAGGATAATAAAGAAAAATAATCCAAGGGCCGTTTCTACCGTGTCCGATTCGCTATCCTTGAATCGTTCAACACTGATTTCTCCAGCTGCAAGAGGAAGAATATATGCCAAAGCAGAGTCAATGGCCGCATTGTAGTCTTCCACACGTAAGGCAGGCATCATTTTATCTTCAATAATGCGTTTCGCGATAATATCCGGAATCACTCCCTCCAAATCATATCCGACAGCTATATAGACTTCACCTGAAGTTTCGTTCCGCGGCTTAATCAGCAACACCACGCCATTTTCATAGCCTTTGTCGCGCACACCCCACTGGTCACCTATCTCATAGGCAAATTCAGCGGCCGAATAATCTCCCAAGTCACTGACTGTCACCACACATATAACATTGGATGTGGAATCGTTGAAAGCCACAAGGCGATCCTCTTTCTCCTGAATCTGAGCAGAAGTGAGTACACCGGCAAAATCGTTGACCAGCCTAGGCGGATTTGGCACAGGTGGGATGGCATTACTCGCCATCGCCTTACCAGACCATACCGCCATGAAAGCTATTAATATGATTATCAGTCTTTTCAATTTTATATCTTTAAAAGTTAAACTCATATTTTCAGATTATCCGTAATTCCAAAGCGATGGAGATTCATTATGAAATATCACGATTCAAAATAGAATTTTGGATTTCCTTGTATATAATATCCACCGCACCCAAATTCCGAAGCACATAATCCTGACAAATCAGACATGTATGATCGTAATAAGCAGGATCCTTTTCAAAGTTCGTCATAATTTCATTCATTTCACTCGAAAAGTTGACCGAAAAGGCCCCTTTCAGAGCCACAAGGTTTACCGCTTCATTGAAGTGATCATACTTAGGACCAAAGAAGAGCGGCTTTCCATAGACAGCCGCCTCAAGAATGTTGTGCAACCCCGTCTTAAACGCACCACCAATGTACGACACAGTACTATATTGGTACAATCGACTCAAGATGCCTATCGTATCAATAATAAGCACCTGTTTATCAGCCAATTGAGCTTCATCCATGGAGGAATAAAGCGCTGTTTTGTATGCGGCAAATGTCTCTTTAACCTCTGGAGTGCGGCTGATTTCATGAGGTGCAATAACCAATTTGTAAGCGGGGAAATCTTGCAATAGCTGTGCTAGCAGACGCTCATCAGGACCCCAGGAGCTGCCCGCCACGATAATTTTTTTGTCTTGACGGAACGTTTCCATAAAAGAGAAAGGTTTAGCCTGTGCAGCAATGGCTTTAACACGGTCAAAACGAGTATCTCCGCACACTGTAACTTGTTTAACACCAATGTTTTCCAATAATTTTTTAGATTCTTCGGTCTGCACAAAGAAATGCGTGGCCTGGCGCAACTGTCTTGAGAACCAGCGGCCATAAGATTTGAAGAAATGCTGGCTTTCACGGAAAATCGCGCTAATGTAGTAAAAAGGTATACTATTTTGGTGGAGCTGGCGCATAAAATTGTACCAATACTCATATTTCACAAAGACAGCTGCACGAGGCTGCACAATTTCAAGAAATCGACGGACATTACGTGGCAGATCCAGAGGCAAATAAAAAACATAGTCAGAAAGATTGTCTTTGATGCCTTGCGTGTAGCCGGATGGTGAGAAAAAAGTAGTTAGGACAGCCGTACCAGGTTGCTCAACCTTAATTTTCTCAATAAGAGGTTTGGCCTGCTCATACTCACCTAACGATGCACAATGTACCCACACCGGGTTGGTTTTCTCTTTGAACGCCTGTTCCAGTTTTGTAAAGATTTCCTGACGTCCGCGAACCCACTGCCGAGCCTTTTCATTAAACAGCGCGGCAATGCGGATGACCAGTCCGTAAAACCAGATGCATATCGTGTACAGTATTGTCATTTCTTTTCAGACATAAATCGTAAGACGCTAGACTTCAGACGTTAGACTTTATTCTTCTATGTTTCTGTTATGTCTCTGTTTTATACACTTATTGATTATTTAAAAGTCTCAAGTCTTAAGTCTCAAGTCTATCGATAATAAAATGTCGTGGTCGTTTTCCGTTCATAGAGCGGTATGTTCCAGCCGCCCTTAATACCGATGAGTCCGCTAAACTTGAAAGGCATATCAGCGGTAGGACCTTCAAAAAATATGTAATTGCGGTTCGGCTTAGTCCACATCTCGTGAAACTCAATACCGAGGAAAAAGTTCAGCATGCGGTTTTTATGAACAAACTGGTAACCGACAAACTGATTGAGCGCGAATCCCCCGGAACGGCGGTCATAACCTTTGACATAGTCGCCGTTGAGTTGAGGATACTGATTGCTGACATCTTCCACGCGCAAGCGATGGCTGAAGTAGCCGGCACCCACGCGCAGCCAGATACCTGAATTTTTCCAGCGGTCCAAAGGGATAATCTTACCGAAATCTGCCATTAGGCACCAGTAACGGCCTTCCGCCTGAATACCGCCGGGTGAAACCAGTCCGTTACCGTCAATAACAACGCCCTCATCGTTGGCCAGCGTACCGTTGAAATAACCGGGGTCACGCAAGTTGGCACTGAACATATAGTCAAAATGGAACCCTACGGTCCAATTATTCTTGGATTTGAATGTAAACCCGGGGCCCACTGCGAAGTTGTTCTTGAAAATAGTCCGTAAGTCACCCAGCGGGAAATGATAGGCAAGATGCGCATCCAGCCAAATCATCGGCGCCGCCGTGTCAACAAAATCCTTGCTGGAGAAATCCGTCTGATATACCGGCCTCGTCCGCTGGGCATTGGCGCCTTGAGGAACGGCAAAAACCATAATCACCGCCAGAAAAAGAAAAAGATGTAACAGGCGACGACCTGCCACATCTTTTCCGGAATATAAATTCTTAAAAGTCATTTTTTAAGTGATTAGTGATTAGTGAACAGTGAACAGCAACTGGTCAAAGTTCAACATTAGTTCGTGCGGCCGGGATAGACCTTGAGGGCTTCGCGGAGGCACTCGACGGCTTTCTCCAGGTCGGAGACGTTGAGGCAGTAGCTGATACGGACCTCGTTGACACCCTGTCCTTTCTTGGAGTAGAATCCCGTGGCGGGGGCGAACATCACTGTGGCTCCTTTGTAGTTGAACTCTTCGAGCAGCCAGCGGCAGAAGCGGTCGGAATCGTCAATGGGGAGACGGGCAACGCAGTAGAAAGCGCCCTTCGGCATCGGGACGAAGCAGCCAGGGATGGCGTTCACGCCGTTCACGATAGTGTTTCTGCGAGCCACATATTCCTTGTTGACGCTGTCGAAATAGACTTTAGGAGTATCGACGGCAGCCTCGCCGAGGATTTGACCGTAGGAAGGCGGGCTCAGACGGGCCTGGGCCATCTTCATCGCAGTAGCATAAACTTCTTTGTTATGCGTGATAAACGCACCCACACGCACGCCGCATGCGCTGTAACGCTTTGATACAGAGTCCAAAAGCACCACATTATCGGCAATATCGGTCAACTCCATCACGGAGAAATGTTGGGCACCGTCGTAGCAGAATTCACGATAAACCTCATCGGCGAAGAGGAAAAGGTCATGCTTTTTGGCGATTTCACCCAATTTCAGGATTTCCTCTTTGGAGTAGAGGTAACCGGTGGGGTTGTTGGGGTTGCAAATCATGATGGCCTTGGTCTTCGGGGTGATGACTTTCTCGAAATCCTCAATGGACGGCAGCGCAAAGCCGTTCTCAATGGTGGAGATAATGGGTTTCACCACCACGCCGCACATCGTGGCGAAAGCGTTGTAGTTGGCGTAGAAGGGTTCCGGGATGATAATTTCATCGCCCGGATCCATGCAGCTATTGAAGGCGAAAAGGAGGCCTTCGCTGCCGCCGGTGGTGACGATAATCTCGTCGGTGGTAATATCAATGCCCACACTGTGGTAATACTCCACCAGTTTCTTACGATAGCTGAGGTTGCCGGCGGAATGGCTGTAGGCGATCACCGGGATGTCGGCGTTGCGCACGGCGTCACGGGCGCCTTTCGGGGTTTCGATATCGGGCTGCCCGATGTTCAAATGATAAACGTGGATGCCGCGGGTCTTGGCGGCGTCGGAGAAGGGGACGAGCTTCCGGATAGGGGAAGACTGCATGCTTGCACCTTTTTTGGAAATTTTCGGCATAATTTTTTATGTTATTTGATTGATAATCAGTTAGATAATTTTATTGTTTTAACTGGCAAATATACAAAATCTTCATTCTGCCGCAATGATAAATAAATATGTTATTTTTGCCGAATAATTAGACGTGAGACGCAAGACGTAAAACTTTGGGCGGAAAACGTACAAAATGGTATCTGTTTTCCTCAAAAGTCCCAAGTCTTAAGTCTCAAGTCCTAAGTCTAAAAATATGGTTAGGGCAAAAAAACGGTTAGGACAACATTTTCTGAACAACCAGGCGATTGCGCAGGACATCGCGGACGCGGTACTCACTCCCGACGCGCACGTCTTAGAGATTGGACCCGGCATGGGCGTGCTCACGCAGTATCTGCTGCAGCGCGAATTCCCGCAGTTTGCAGTCATTGAGCTGGACGAGGAGTCGGTGGAATACCTGCAAACGCACTTTTCAGAGCTCGGTAACAATCTGATTCACGGCGATTTCCTGCAATATCCGTTGTCGGACTTCTATGACGGTCCGAAGGTGATTGTGGGCAACTTTCCCTACAACATCTCCTCGCAAATTCTCTTCAAGGTTTTGGACGAGAAAGAGACCGTGGTGGAGGTGGTGGGCATGTTCCAGAAAGAGGTGGCCGAGCGGGTGTGCGCCAAGCCCGGCAACAAGCAATACGGCATCCTCAGTGTGCTATTGCAGGCATTTTACGACACCGAGTATCTCTTCACTGTCGGGGAGCACGAGTTCACGCCGCCGCCGCAGGTAAAGTCTGCCGTAATCCGCCTCACGCGCAACTTCGACAAGCAGTTGCACTGCGACGAGAAGGCTTTCCGCACCGTGGTGAAGACCGCCTTCAACTACCGCCGCAAAACCCTCCGCAACGCATTGCAATCGTTGCCCTTCGAAAAGGCCTTCGTGGAGACCGAGCCGTTGTTCACGAAACGCGCCGAGCAATTGTCGTTGCAGGATTTCGAATATTTGACAGGGAAATTGCCGAAATAGGATTTTTCTTATTTTTGCCGACAGAAACAGATTGAGTATTAACCAAATCAGTTATTGAAAGAAAAAGTAAACTAACATATTAATAATCACAGCGTTTGCTATTTGTCTATTCGCAGTGAAACGTAGGAAATTTCAGGAATATGCAAATAAAGAAAGAAGCAAAAGCAGCTTCCCGTTTATGCGGGCGGCTTGTCTTTCTTTTGGCATTTCCTACGGCCACACTGCGAGCAAGTTTGCCCGCAGTTGTTTTTTATGGTCGTATTAGTTGAATAAGAGGGATGGCATAACGCGTAAATAGCAAACAGTTATGCCAAAAGAAATTCAGAAAGATTTCATTTATCAAGGCGACTGCCTTGAAATTCTGAAACAGATTCCCGATCAATCCGTTGATCTCGTTTTTGCAGATCCGCCTTACAATATGCAAACTGAAGGGGAATTGCTTCGCTCTGATGGGTCCTCATTCAGTGGAGTATCCGACAAATGGGACAAATTCGAAAGTTTGCACGAATATGACGATTTCTCCAAGCAATGGTTGGCAGAATGCCGTCGTGTTCTGAAATACGAAAAATTTAACTGAAGTTTCGCAAGCTCCGTTCATGTGGTTTTCGGGAGGTTTGTTGTTGAACGGAGGAGATTCCGCCAGCTCCTATCGTCCCTGGCGGAATGGTGCATCACATACGTGGTCAAACGGGGAAAAAGAAATCGACAGGTTGGCTCTCCCTAAAGGTCATCGCCAAATTGTAGACGTCTATCCGGACTGTTCCCCTATTGATTTCCAACTGCAAAAATTCACTTTTTTTAATATCCAAGCATTCTTCGACATTTTTTTATACTTCCAATTTTCCCGTCATCCCCGCATATTCGGAATTTGTATATCTTTGCGCTTCAAATTCCGAGTAATGCAAAAGCAGCCGTTAGCAGAGATTCTTCGCCCGCATTCCATTGAGGGATACATCGGTCAGGAGCACCTGATGGGTGAAGGGGCTGTGTTGCGCACGGCCATTGAAAGCGGAAACATCCAGTCGATGATCTTTTGGGGACCGCCGGGCGTGGGCAAGACCACCCTTGCCTTACTGATTGCGCAATCCATTGATGCCGAGTTCTTTACGCTTAGCGCCATCAGCAGCGGCGTGAAGGACATCCGCGAGGTCATCGACAAGGCCAAGAAGTCAGAACGGCGCTGCATCCTCTTCATCGATGAAATCCACCGGTTCTCCAAGTCGCAGCAGGATTCGCTACTCGGAGCGGTGGAGCAGGGCGTGGTCACCCTCATCGGCGCCACCACCGAAAACCCCTCCTTCGAGGTTATTTCTCCCCTACTCTCCCGCTGCCAGGTCTATGTGCTGAAAGTCCTCTCCAAGGAGAACTTGGAACAGTTGCTGCAGACGGCCATCACCTACCTCGAAGGGCAGATGAACTGCAAAATCAAACTGGAAAACACGGAAGCCCTGTTGCGCATCTCCGGCGGAGACGCCCGTAAACTTCTGAACGCCATTGAATTAGTTTCTTGGATGACGCCGCCTGTGGATGGCGTGATCACCCTCACCCGCGAACAGATCATCCACGTTATCCAGCAAAATCTCGCGCTCTACGACAAAAAAGGCGAACAACATTACGACATCATTTCGGCTTTCATCAAGTCGTTGCGCGGCAGCGACCCCAACGCGGCGGTCTATTGGATGGCCCGGATGCTGGTGGCCGGCGAGGACCCGCTCTTCATCGCCCGCCGCATGGTCATTCTCGCCTCCGAAGACATCGGCAACGCCAACCCCAACGCGCTCTTGCTGGCCAACAACTGCTTCCAAGCTGTCAATGTCATCGGGATGCCGGAAGCCCGTATCGTGCTGTCGCAGACGGCGATATACTTAGCCAGTTCGCCCAAGAGCAACGCCTCCTACATGGCCATCGACAACGCCATCGCACTCGTCAAGCAGACCGGCGACCTGCCCGTGCCGCTGCACATCCGCAACGCCCCAACCAAGTTGATGAAGGAACTCGGCTACCACAAGGGTTACCAGTACGCCCACGACTTTGAACACAACTTCGTGAACCAAGAGTTCCTGCCTGAACAGATTGCCGGCACTAAACTCTATGACCCACAGAACAATACCCGAGAAAATGAACTACGGCGGTATCTGAGGAACTGCTGGAACGAAAAGTATCAGTATTGACGACATAAGACGTGTAACAAACACATTATGAGCGTTTCAACAATCAAACAATGGCTTAAGACAAACTATGGCAAAGTAGCTATAGCTGGGGTTCTCCTCCTATCGCTTGTCATATTCGCGCTGATCTCACTCGTCAACCACAACCTTTTCCGCACTTATTGCCTCGATCTGGGCTACTATACACAATGTATGTGGGACTACGCCCACGGTCGTATAAACCAAAGTATCCTATTCGAAAACAACCCTAAACCTTGTCTGGCTGCTCATTTTGACCTCTATCTGGTTCTTTTCTCCCCATTAATTTACATTTTCGGCAGCTATACCCTACTGATTCTTCAAATCGTATTTCTGCTGATTGGATGCTTCGGAATGTACAAATTGCTGCAGTTATATACTGATAATCAAATAATTCCGATTATAGCTGCCTTAAGTTTCTCACTCTTCTTCGGAACTCTCCACGCCGTCGCTTTCGATTACCATCCGGATGTGATCATCGCCGCCACTTTACCTTGGTTTTTCTATGTTTTCAAAAAAAAGCGTTACATTGTCGCCGGATTGCTATTACTGTTTATCCTCATCGGAAAAGAGAATACAGGTCTCCTGATGATATTCGTCTCAATCGGGCTGATGTGGGAGGTACGAAAGGACAAAAAAGCGCTACTTGTACTATTAGGATACCTTATTTTCAGCATATTATACACTTTTTTGATACTGCAGCTTGTGATGCCGTCATTGGACCACGGAAGTCAAAGCGGGGTATACGGCGGGCTATACCGCTACAAGGATTGGGGCTACTCCAGTTTGGAAATTCTGAAAAACATTCTAACACAGCC